>WNGQ01000134.1_pt1 | contig 68387 bp, 66 predicted proteins | sample 5407661 | NCBI WGS metagenome assembly WNGQ01 (sample SAMN13153382, study PRJNA577476) | soil metagenome | isolation source: 60 cm soil or saprolite under Garry oak tree replicate 2 | place: USA:California | collected 2016-06-15
CGTCACGCGGTCGCCACCAAGGTGATCGCAACCGTCGACGACCTCGAGCAGATCGCGGCCGACGACGATGCCGAGGTTGCGGCCCTCCACGGCTGGCGTCGCGAGTTGTTCGGCGAAGCCGCACTCGCGCTCAAGCATGGCCACCTCGCGCTTGCGATCGAACGCGGCCGGGTGGTCAGGGTCGATCGAACCTGACAAACTCCAGCGTCGCGATTTTGGGGCGGCCCGATCCGAGATCCTGATCCGATCAATCGAACCGGATCGCGGTCTCATCTGCTGACGAGCGGCTGTCGACCCAAGCCGCGAATGTTTCCAGTTGTTGCGCACGCGAAAAATCGCATGCCTTCCCGTTCATGTCTGCGGCAAAAAACCGGCGCGCGCGCGGCGGCACGATTGCATTTTTCTCCGCCTCGGGAACGGAGGTTGCGAGGCGCGGGAAACTTCGGTCAGAGGCATTGACAGAATATGGGCGCTGGCAGGTAAGCTGAGCGCACGCGCCTTTGCGATGGCCGCCAGCAGGTTGATCGCCAGCTCCTTGAGATCATCCTCGCGGGTCATCTTCGTTGTTCGTTGGGGAGCTCTTGGGGTGAATACGGACGACCGCCATCCGCCGGGTGAGAAATTGTTGCGGCTTATTCGCGAGAATCAGATCGATCTGAGCGTCGTGGAAGGGTTGCGGCTGGTCATTGCGTTCAGCAAGATCACGGACACGACCGACCGGCGTGTGCTGATGGAATTGGCCGAGCGGCTCGCAAAATAGCTTCGCGCGCGTCTGCAATCGGTCGGGCGTCCTCCACCACTTGAACTCGACGCCGAATGTGCCGTGGTGAGACTGCATCGCGGCCCGGACCTTGGCGTCGTAGGTGAGGTAGACCCGCGCCGTTCTGCTCAGGCTGAGCGAGGCGGAAGCGCCCGCGTTGGCGCCGTACCGGCTCTCGCCGATGCCCTGCACGGTGATGCGCTGGGTCCCGAGGCTGACGACGACGGAACTGAAGGTCTGCGAAAAATTGTCGACGAATTTGCCGTAGGCTGACAGGTCGAGAATCTTCCGGTCGAAGATCCAGTAGCGCCGGATCTCGGGGCCGGCTGCGCTGATGTCCAAAGGCAACGGATCGATTGCAAGCCGGTCAAGGGCAAAAAACCTGCCGGCGCGACCGATTTGCCCGCTGTTTCATCAGAGGGTCAACCGCTCCCGCGTCCCGGCGAGGGCCGATTGCCCGGCATTGTGGTTCCAAGGCCACAGGTGATGAGCAGCCCTCGCGTCCACTTCGGTTCGTCCGAAATGTCTCCACAACATGCTAATGCCCAAATTCCATGTTGCATTTTACACGCAATCGGATTTGAGGCCGTTCGACTGTGCGTTTTGCGACCAGGAAATTGATCAGACCTTCGAAAGCCCGTTTGTGGCGCGGTCCGCAATTTGGTCCGCGTGTTTTTTTGACGTCTAAATCAGGAGACAGGTGATGGCGATGCAGAAGGGCAGCGTCAAGTGGTTCAACCCGACCAAGGGTTATGGGTTCATCAAGCCGATGGGCGGCGATAGGGACGTCTTTGTCCACATCTCCGCGGTCCAGCGCGCTGGATTGACCACCCTCAATGAAAATCAGGTCGTGGAATTTGACCTCGTGGAAAACCGCGGCAAGACGTCCGCGGAAAATCTGCGGGTCTCTTAACTTTTCGAGCTGTTCGCGCGATTCCCCCCGGCTTTGCCGGGGGATTTTATGTCAAGCGACGACCGGCGAAATCAGGAAATTGCCGGCCCCGGCGCCTGCCGTGGTCCTGCAGATGCCGCCCTCGAGCCGCACCTCGCCGCTGGCCAGAAGCCGCAACGCGTCGGGATAGATGCGGTGCTCGACCTCGAGGATCCGCTCCGACAGCGTGTCGGCCGTATCGTGATCCGAGACGGCGACCGCGCCCTGCATCAGGATCGGGCCCGCATCGGTTTGCGGAATCACGAAATGCACGGTGGCGCCGGAAATCTTCACGCCTGCGCGCAGGGCCTGGCCATGCGGATCAAGCCCGGGAAAGCAGGGCAGCAGCGAGGGATGGATGTTGAGCATGCGGCCATGCCAGCGCGTGACGAATTCGGCCGTCAACAGCCGCATGAAGCCGCCGAGACAAATCAGCTCGACCCCGTGGTGATCGAGCGCGCCCTGCAAGGCCGCCTCGAAGACGGCGCGATCCCTCCCGAACGGTTTGCTTGCGACGACCGCGGTCGGAACGCCGCTGGCCTGCGCTTTCTCGAGGCCCGGGGCGTCGGTGCGGTTCGAGATCACGACCGCGATATCGGCCGGAAAGTCCGGCGCGGCGGCGGCCCTGATCAGCGCGGCCATGTTCGATCCGCGTCCGGAAATCAGGATGGCGACGCGCCGTTTCATGCCCTCACCACGCTAGATCGAGGCGTCCGTTATAGACGACGCGGTGTTCGCCCTCGGCCGGGATCACTTCGCCGAGAAGGCTGACGCTCTCGCCATTCGCGGTGAAGACCTCGCTGACCGCGTCGATTCGATCGGGCTTCACGATGGCGATCATCCCGATGCCGCAATTGAAGGTCCGCAGCAGTTCCAGTTCCGCGATCCCGCCCTGCTCTGCCAGCCATTTGAAGACCGGCAGCACAGGCAGGCGCGCGAGGTCGATCCCGACACCGAGATGCTTTGGCAGGACCCGCGGGATGTTATCGGTGAAGCCGCCGCCAGTGATGTGCGCGAGCCCCTTGACCGCGCCGGTTTCGCGGATCGCCCGCAGACACGAGCGCACGTAGAGACGTGTCGGCGCAAGCAGCGCGCCGCCCAGCGTCATCACCGGCGAAAACGGCGCAGGCGCCGCCAAGGTGAGACCCGACTGCGCGACGATCTTGCGGACCAGCGAAAACCCGTTGGAATGAAGGCCCGAGGACGCCAGTCCAATGACCGCGTCGCCCGCGGCGATGTCGCGATGCGGCAGCAGGGTGCCGCGCTCGGCCGCGCCGACCGCAAAGCCTGCCAGATCGTAGTCGCCCTCCTTGTAGAGGCCGGGCATTTCCGCGGTCTCGCCACCGATCAGCGCGCAACCGCTCTCGCGACAGCCCGCGGCGACGCCAGCGACGATTGCGGCGGCCGCCTCCGGATCGAGCTTGCCGCAGGCGAAATAATCCAGAAAGAACAGCGGTTCCGCGCCCTGCACGATGAGGTCGTTGACCGACATTGCGACCAGATCGATGCCGATGCCGCCATGCAGTCCAGCCTCGATGGCAATCTTGACCTTGGTGCCGACGCCGTCGGTGGCCGCGACCAGAACCGGGTCCTTGAAACCCGCCGCCTTCAGATCGAACAGCCCGCCAAACCCGCCGATTTCGGCCTCGGTGCCGGCGCGCGCGGTCGCCCGAACCATCGGCTTGATGAGATCGACCAGACGATTGCCGGCGTCGATGTCGACGCCCGAATCCGCGTAAGTGAGCCCGTTTTTGCGCACGGCCATGCCAAATTCCATGTATTTGCGGCTGGTTACGTCGGAATCCGCCGTCGTGCAATGGCTCGCAAGCCGGGCGCGGCTATACTATGTAGATAACGCCGGCTCTCCCCGCCAAGGGCCGGACCATTTGTTGCATTTTTTGGACCGGTAGCCGGGAAGCGCCGTGTGAACATACCGAACCTTATCACGCTGGGGCGCATCATCCTGGTGCCCATCGTGGTCTGGGCGATTGCGTCCAGCCAGATGGAGATCGCGTTTGTCGTCTTCATCGTCGCTGGCGTCAGCGACGCGGTCGACGGATTCCTCGCCAAGCGTTTCAACATGACGAGCGAGTTGGGGGCCCTGCTCGATCCACTCGCCGACAAAGCGCTTCTGGTCTCGATCTACATCGCGCTGGGAATCTGGGGCGCGATTCCGCGCTGGATCGTGATCCTGGTGGTGTCGCGCGACATCATGATCGTCTCGGCCGTCATTGTGTCATGGTTGTTCGACAAACCCGTCCAGATGAAGCCGCTGATGGTGTCGAAGCTGAACACGGTGGCGCAGGTGGCGTTTGCGGCTCTGATGATGGGATCGCTCGGCTTCGGGTTCCAGCCCGCGCCGTATGATCTCATCCTGATGGGCCTGGTGACCGTGTTTACCCTGGTGTCCGTATCCCTTTATCTGGTGGAATGGATACGGCACATGAGCACGATCGAGGCCCGGTAGCCGAAGGTCTGGTGCCGCTCTTGCTTCTAGAGCCTCCGTTCCGATTAGATCGGAACGGAGGCTCTAGCTTTTTTGTTTTGACGCGTTTTCTTGGACAGCGAACCGGTACCCATTTCACTGGAAAACGCTCTAACATTCGCAATGAGGATTCGCGAAAAATGCCGATGCGCATGTCGGATGCACCACACTGAGCATGGAGTGATTGGCGTGCCAGGCCGCGTTCATCCTCATCAACTGGCGTTCGAGTTGCCGCACGCCGAGAGCCTGACGCGCGACAACTTTCTCGAGGGACCGGCCAATGAAGCAGCACTGACCTTGATCGACGCCTGGCCCGAATGGCCGAGCCGGATCATGATGCTGGTCGGCGCCCAAGGTTCCGGCAAGAGCCATCTCGCGGCGATCTGGGCCGAGCAGGCGGGCGCGCGTGCGACGAGCGCGCACGCTCTGACCGCGGCCGCCGTTCCCGGCGCATTGGCGACCGGCGCGCTGGTCGTGGAAGATCTGAGACCGACGGACTTCGATGAACGTGCGCTGTTCCATCTCGTGAACCTCGCGCGCGAGGACGGCGCCTACGTCCTGATCACCGCGCGCCTGATGGCCGCCGCAATGGAGGTCGAGCTGCGCGATCTGCGATCGCGCTTGCGGGCCCTGCCATCGGTGTCGCTGTTGCCGCCCGACGATCAGCTGTTGCGGGCGCTGATCGTGAAGTTTTGCGCGGACCGCCAGCTTGCCGTCGACGAGAGCGTCGTGGGTTTTCTCGCGACCCGGATCGAGCGATCCTATGCGGCGGCGCGGCGCGCGGTCGAACTGCTCGATAGCGAGGCGCTACGGCAAGGCCGGCCGGTGACCCGGGCGCTGGCGGCGGAACTGCTACGCTAGTACCTTGACGCCACCGCGAGAGAGAAGATCATGTCATTGAAGAGTCATGGCTATGACACATGCTAGGCGCCGCCTGAGCTTAGAGGACGGCGTGACCTGATTTGAGATTGGACTAGTTTCCCATGGAATCCGCTCAACCCATTGTTTTGGAAGAAAAATACTCGGAGTCCGACGACCGCCCGGCAATCGCCGGGAACCCCGAGCGCTTCATCAATCGAGAGCTGTCCTGGCTGCATTTCAATCGCCGGGTCCTCGAGGAATCGGTCAATCCCGGACACCCCGCGCTCGAGCGCGTCCGGTTCCTGTCGATTTCCGCCAATAACCTTGATGAATTCTTCATGGTGCGCGTCGCCGGCATCAAGGCCCAGGTCCGCGAGGGTTTTACCGAGCGCAGTCCCGATGGGCTGACGCCTCTGGAGCAGCTCGTGCTCATCAACGAGACGGTTTCGAAGCTTGCCGGGGACCAGCAGGCGATCTGGCGCGACCTGCGCAAGATCCTGGCCGAACGCGGCATCGTCCTGGTTGATGGTCACGATGTCAGCAAGAGTGAACGCAGCTGGATCGAGGACCACTTCCTCAAGAATATTTTCCCGCTCCTGACGCCGCTCGCGATCGATCCGGCGCACCCCTTCCCTTTCATCCCGAGCCTCGGCTTCACCGTCGCGCTGCAGCTTGCACGCGTCTCCGACGGCAAGCCGATGAACGCGCTCATCCGCATGCCCAGCAAGATCGATCGCTTCATCCGGCTGCCGGCTGGCAAGGACGGCGCGGTGCGGCTGATCACGCTGGAGCAGGCCACCGGTCTTTTCATCGGCCGCCTGTTCCCCGGCTATACCGTCAAGGGCCAGGGAGCATTCCGCATCATCAGGGATTCCGAAATCGAAATCGAGGAAGAAGCCGAAGACCTGGTCCGGCTGTTCGAGACGGCGCTGAAGCGACGGCGGCGCGGATCGGTGATCCGGCTGGAGATCGAGGCCAACATGCCCGATGAGCTGCGCGCTTTCGTGCAGCATGCGCTGTCCACCACCGATGACGAGGTTCTCTTGGTCAACGGCGTGCTGGCGATGAACGAGCTGTCGCAACTGACCCGGCTCGACCGCCCCGATCTCGAATTCCCGCCCTACGTCCCCCGCCATCCCGAACGCGTCCGCGATCACGGCGGGGATATCTTCGCCGCGATCCGGCAAAAGGACCTGATCGTCCATCATCCTTACGAATCGTTCGACGTCGTGGTGCAATTCCTGCAGCAGGCAGCTCGCGATTCCGATGTCGTCGCCATCAAGCAGACGCTGTACCGCACCTCCAACAACTCGCCGATCGTGCGGGCACTTGCGGAAGCCGCCGAAGCCGGAAAGTCGGTCACGGCGCTGATCGAGCTCAAGGCACGGTTCGACGAGGAAGCCAACATCCGCTGGGCGCGCGACCTCGAGCGCGCCGGCGTACAGGTCGTCTACGGCTTTCTGGAATTGAAGACGCACGCCAAGCTGTCGCTGGTGGTCCGGCGCGAGGGCGGCAGCCTCACCACCTATGTGCATACCGGCACCGGCAACTATCACCCGGTGACCGCGCGCATCTACACCGACCTGTCCTACTTCACCTCCGATCCGACCATCGGCCGCGACGCCTCGCGGGTCTTCAACTACATCACCGGCTACGCCGAGCCGATCGATATCGAGAAGATGGCGGTATCACCGCTCACCTTGCGCAAGCGCATCATAGAACACATCCAGGCGGAGACCGATCATGCTCGGCACGGCAGGCCGGGGGTGATCTGGATGAAGATGAACTCGCTGGTCGATCCCGACATCATCGACGCGCTGTACGAGGCCTCGCAGGCCGGCGTCCAGATCGAGCTCGTGGTCCGCGGGATCTGCTGCCTCAGGCCCGGCCTTGCCGGATTGTCAGAGAACATACGGGTGAAATCGATCATCGGCCGATTCCTCGAACACGGCCGAATCTACTGCTTCGGCATGGGACAAGGCCTGCCGAGCGCGAAAGCAGCTGTGTATATCTCCTCCGCCGACATGATGCCGCGCAATCTCGACCGCCGCGTCGAAGTGCTCTGTCCGCTGCAGAATCCCACGGTGCATCAGCAGGTTCTCGAGCAGATCATGGTCGCGAATCTCAAGGATACCGAGCAGAGCTGGCAATTGTTGCCGGACGGGTCCTCAACGCGTATGAAGGCAGCGAAGGGGGAAGAGCCCTTCAATCTGCACAATTATTTCATGACGAATCCGAGTCTCTCTGGCCGTGGAAAGTCGCTCAAGGAATCCTCGCCGCGCCGCCTCACGCGCCGGAACGAACGGCATCATCCCTCCTAAGGGACCGTTCGGGTGAAGCGGCCGCGCAAGCGTGGCGCGAGCGTCGCGGTCATCGACATCGGTTCGAACTCGGTACGCCTCGTCGTCTACGAAGCGATGGCGCGAAGCCTGGTGTCGATTTTCAACGAGAAAGCGCTGTGCGGTCTGGGCCGGGAGGTCCAGAGTACCGGCCTGCTCGCACCCGACGCGGTCGCCAAGGCGCTGACCTCGCTGCGGCGGTTTCACGCGCTGTGCCGGGTCATGAGAGTGCGCCGGGTCCACGCCATCGCCACGGCTGCCTGCCGCGACGCCAAGAACGGTCCCGACTTCATCGCCCGCGCCGAGCGGATCTGCGGCGTGCCGATCGAGATCCTCTCCGGCCCGCGCGAGGCGCAGCTTTCGGCGCTCGGCGTCGTCTCCGGTATCCACAGACCGGACGGCATCGTCGGCGATCTCGGGGGCGGTTCGCTCGAACTGACCGACGTTCGCGGCCACAGGGTTCATAAGGGCCTGACGCTGCCTCTGGGGACACTGGCGCTCCAGGACCTTGCCGCCCGGTCATTGAAGCGGGCCGAGCGCATCGTCAGGACCCAGCTCACGGATGTTGCCCTGCTCCGCGCCGGTGGCGGGCGTGCTTTTTATGCCGTCGGCGGCACCTGGCGCGCACTGGCACGCATCCACATCATCCAGAGCGGCTATCCGCTCGGGGTGATGCACGGTTATTCGATTCCCGCGGCCGACGCGCTCGACTTTGCCCGGCGGCTGCGCCAGCTCGCGGCCGCCGACATGCTCGCCAACATCGAGGTCGTCGCCGAGGCGCGGCGTCCCCTTCTGACCTATGCAGCGCTGGTTCTGGAGTACGTCATTCGGGTCGCCAAACCGAAGACCATCGTGTTTTCGACTTTCGGTGTTCGCGAGGGCCTGCTGTACGACAGGCTGCCGCAGCCCGAGCGGGCCAAGGACGGGCTGATCTCGGCAGCCCAGGAGCTGAACGAGCTGATGTCGCGCTCCGCGCGGCACGGCGAGGAATTGACCGCCTGGACTGATCGCTTGTTCGGCGTCGTCAAGCTGCGCGAGAGCGAGGATGACCGCAGGTTGCGCCACGCGGCCTGCCTGCTGTCCGACATCGGATGGCGGGCTCACCCCGACCACCGCGGCGAGCAGACCCTGCATTTGATCACCAACGGCAATTTCGGATCGATCGACCACCAAGGCAGGGCCTTCGTCGCCCTATCGGTATTTTTTCGCTACGCGGGCCTCAGCGAAGAGAACCAGCCGCCGGACATCATCCAGCGGATGGTGCCGCAAGCCATGCTCGAACGTGCGCGGGTGCTCGGTGCGGCCTTCCGGGTCGCCCACCTGATTTCCGCGGCGCGGCCGGGCGTGCTGCCGGCGACCCACTTCCGCAGCCAGGAACGCAAGCTGATGCTGGTGTTCGAACACCGCATGGTCGATCTCGTCGCCGACCGCGTCGGCAGCCGATTCAAGCAGCTCGCACGGCTGGTGGGCCGCACCGGATCGATCGTCAGGCGCTAGGGCAGATCCACCCCGTGCGTCCTCGCCGCGGCCCGAGAGACCCCCGTTCCGGGACCAGCCTTGCTGCCGCGCCAGATCGATCCCGTGACCAGCACGACGATCGCGCCGATCACCGAAGCCAGCGTTTCCGTCAGGTCTCCGTCCAGACTGACACGCATCGATCCGCCGAAGATTTTCGAGGCGGCTTCGACATTGAGAGTCATCTGGCCGTCGAGCAGCCCGTGCAGGAACGGTTGAATCGCCGGATCGCTCACAATCAAATCGCCTCCGATCCAGCCGAGCAGCATGGCGCCGAGCCAGACCAGGATCGGAAAATGGTCGAGCACCAGCATGATCACCGCGGCGCCGGCGATGATCATGGGAATGGAGATGGCAAGTCCCAGGACCAGCAGCGAAAGCTGGCCGTTCGCTACCGCGGCCACTGCGATCACATTGTCCAGGCTCATGACGATATCGGCGATCACCACGATGCGGATCGCATGCCAGAGCGTGGTGCCCGCGGCGATCTCGTCGTTTTCGTCCTCGGGCACCAGAAGCTTGGCCGCGATGACGAGGAGCGCAAGTCCGCCGACCAACTTCAGGTAGGGAAGCTGCATCAACGTTGCGACGATGCCGGCGAACGAGATCAGCAGCACCACGGCGATGCCGGCGCCGATCACCATGCCCCACAAGCGGTGCCGGCCATGCAGGCCGCGGCATGCCATCGCGATCACGAGCGCATTGTCGCCTGACAGCAGCACGTTGATCCAGATGATCTTGCCGACCGCGAGCCAGAAGGCGGGCCGCTGCACGTCGAACTGAAGCTGCGTGAAAAACGTTCCGATATTGGCGGGATCGAGCACCTGAAACAGCCAGTTCACCGCTCGCCCCCCAATCTGCGGCCGCCGGCCGCCTGCGCGGCACTCTTGCTGGCCGTTAGTTGGCGCCGACGTTCGCCATCAGGACTCGCGAAAATACCGAGGCGAACGTCAATTCCACCGCTCTAGCCGACGATCTCATTGCCGGAGAAGAATTGCGCGATTTCGATCGCCGCCGTCTCCTTTGCATCCGAACCATGGACGGAGTTCTCGCCGATCGATTGGGCGTAAAGCTTGCGGATGGTTCCGTCGGCCGCCTTGGCGGGATCAGTCGCACCCATGACGTCGCGGTGTTTGAGAACAGCGCCCTCGCCTTCCAGAACCTGGACGATGACCGGGCCGGAGGTCATGAAATCCACCAGTTCGCCAAAGAACGGACGCGCCCTGTGCACGGAATAGAAGGTTTCGGCCTGTTCCCGCGTCATGCGAATCCGCTTTTGCGCCACGATGCGCAGTCCGGACTTCTCGATCACGGCGTTGATCGCACCGGTCAGATTGCGCGCGGTCGCGTCGGGCTTGATGATCGAGAAAGTGCGTTCAATCGCCATGATCTGTCCTTGGGATGGCCGGTGGAAGGAGTTGCGGGGCTTATATCGGCGCCATCAGCGAACGGCAAGCGATCCCGGGAACCGGTTTCCGACCTCGGTGACATTACGACGATTTCACCAAGATGAACTCAGCCTGAAGCACGCGTCCCGATCTCGTTCAGATGCCGGGGATTAATCTCTGCACGACGGAACGCCTCCCGCATCGGGACGCGCGTCGCCGATGGTGATGTGCACCGACGGCTTGACAGGGCCGAAGCCCGAAGGAGATGACCCATGTTGCGTAAACTCTCGCTTGCTGCGGTTGCGGCGGTCTCGTTGGGTGTCGCCGCGCTGGCGCCAACCTCCGCGTCGGCCTGGGGCGGCTGGCATGGCGGCTGGCACGGCGGCTACTATCACCACGGGTGGGGCCCGCGCGTTTACGTCGGCGGCCCCTACAGCTACGGCTACGGTGGCTGCTACGCTCGCCGATTGGTTCCGACCCCCTGGGGTCCGCGCTGGCGCCTGGTCAACGTCTGCTACTGACGGGTGCGCCGACAAGCTCCGGCCTCGCGCCGGAGCTTGCGAGCGCCGGCGAAATCCTCTTCATGAAGTATTTACCACGGCACCACGCAATCTGTGATCGCAGGGGAAACCAATTCCGCGTCCATGACTTGACAAGGCGTCACCGACCTTTGAAAGACGCAGGCCTGTTCTGTCATGATCGCCCATCCCTTAGAACCCATCGACCGCAAGACCAGCCGCTCGATTTGCGATGCGGTCGGGGAGTGGCTGCGGGGCGACCTGCGCCCGGAGTCGTTTGTTACGTCGTCCCGGCTCGAGCTTCTGATGAACGCAATACGCAGACAGGACCGCGGCAGCGACCGCGCGAACGTCCGCTATGGCGAGGCCGACCCCCGTCGCCCCGAGCGCTGGTAACAAACCGGTTGCGTTTGGCGGCGACTGCGGTGACAAGCGCCTATGCTCTCCATCACCGATATCTCCATCCGCCTCGCCGGGAGGCTTCTGATCGATCAGGGTTCCGCGCAGATCTCGCCGGGCGCCCGCGTTGGTTTGGTCGGCCGCAATGGCACCGGAAAATCCACCCTCTTCAAAGCCATTCGCGGCGAGTTGCCGATTGAGAGCGGAACCATCACGATTCCCCCGCGCTGGCGCGTGGGCAGCCTCGCGCAGGAAGCGCCGAACGGACCGGAGAGCCTGATCGAGGTCGTACTCGAGGCCGATCTCGAGCGCGACGCACTGCTTCGGGAGGCTGAAACCGCTGACGATCCGCACCGGATCGCTGACATCCAGACCCGGCTGGTCGACATCGACGCCCACTCCGCCCCGGCCCGCGCGGCGGCGATCCTGAGCGGGCTCGGCTTTTCCGCCGCCGACCAGGCGCGGTCCTGTTCGGAATTCTCCGGCGGCTGGCGCATGCGCGTCGCGCTTGCCGCCACGCTGTTTGCCGCGCCGGATCTCTTGCTGCTCGACGAGCCCACCAACTATCTCGACCTCGAGGGCACATTGTGGCTGGAGGATCACCTGGCGCACTACCCGCGCACGGTGATCGTGATCAGCCATGACCGCGACCTCCTCGAAACATCGGTGGACCAGATTCTCCATCTCGATCGCGGCAAGCTCACGCTCTACCGCGGCAGCTATTCCTCTTTCGAGGAACAGCGCGCCGTCCGCGAAATGCTCGGAGCCAAGCACGCCAAGCGGCAGGAAGCCGAACGCGCGCGACTGCAGGCCTTCGTCAACCGCTTCAAGGCCAAGGCGTCCAAGGCGCGTCAGGCCCAGTCGCGGGTCAAGATGCTGGAAAAGATGAAGCCTGTCGCGGCGCTCGTCACCCAGGACGTCCGCGAGATCGTCTTTCCGCCGCCGGACAAAACGCTCTCGCCGCCGATCATCGCGGTCGACAACGTTTCCGTCGGCTACGATCCCAAGCAGCCCGTGCTCAATCGCGTGACCTTGCGGATCGACAACGACGACCGCATCGCGCTGTTGGGCGCCAACGGCAACGGCAAGTCGACGCTGGTCAAGCTTTTGGCCAACCGTCTCGCGCCATATTCCGGCTCGCTCACGCGCGCCGACAAGCTTTCGATCGCCTATTTTGCCCAGCATCAGCTCGACGAATTGAACGAGGACGGCTCCGCCTACGACCACGTGCGCAAGCTGATGGGCGATGCGCCGGAGGCCAAGGTGCGCGGCCGCGCAGGCGCCATCGGTTTTTCCGGCAAGGCCGCCGACACGCCGGTCAAGAATCTCTCGGGCGGCGAAAAGGCCCGCTTGTTGCTGGGGCTCGCGACCTTCTTCGGTCCCAACATGATCATCCTCGACGAGCCGACCAACCATCTGGACATCGACAGCCGCGCTGCGCTCGCCGAGGCGATCAACGAGTTTCCCGGCGCGGTGATCATGGTTTCGCACGACCGTTACCTGATCGAAGCCTGCGCCGACCGGTTGTGGGTGGTCGCCGATCATGCGGTCACGAACTTCGAGGGCGACCTCGACGACTACCAGCGCATGGTGCTGGCCGCGCGATCCGATCCCTCACCCGGCCGCGGCGGGAACGACCGCCCTCAGGGCCGCGACCGCACCGAGCGCAGGCCGGAAAAGCGCAGCCCACTCAAGCAAAAGATCTCGGCCGCCGAAGCGGAGATCGAACGCATCACCGACATCATTGCCAAGATCGACGCAGCGCTCGCGCTGCCGGATCTGTTTACCCGCGATCCGAAGCAGGCTGCGCAACTCGGCAAGGCGCGGGCAAACGCGGTGGGTGCCCTGCAACGGGCGGAAGAAGCGTGGCTCGAAGCCAGCGCACAATTCGATCAAACGGCCGGCTGAACGTCCGCGCAATGTGGCAGTGATATTCCCTGCGACATCAGAGCAACGCGCTTGCCGTTAGGTTGCCGCCTTCTTCTTGTTGGCTTTCGGCTTGACGACCTTCGGCAGTGCCTCCGCCTCCGGCCCCCGCTCGACCGCGCTCAGCCGGCCTGCGGTAAAGGTGTAGACGCCGGCGCGCGCGCCCTGCGTCCAGTTGACGACGGCCACGCGCTGGCCGCGCGCACTGTTGGAGATGTTCACGCTGCTCGGCGCGCCGATGCCGCGCACCACGTCGCATTCGGTGTGACCGAGCGCCACGGTCCCGCCGGCCACGGGCGCCGGTCCGGCCGCGGGCGTCTCGGTCGAGGCATTGGCGTTGGCGGGAGCGCCAGCAGGAGCCATGCCCGGACAGGCGCCGTCGGCGCTGACAAGATCATCCGGCGTCACCGCCTTGTCCGGCGTCAGCGGCGGCGTTTCGATCGAAACGTTACGGATGAACAGCCGTTGGGGACCTGAGAACCATTCCGCATCCTTCGAGAGAAAATCCGGCGTACTGCTGCATGCCGAAACCAGCGGTGCGCAAGCGAGCAGCGCCAGGAGTGGTGTTCGGTTCTTGTGTGTGTCTCGCACGATCAACCAGTGCCTTTTCCCGACGTTCGTGACACTCCGTTGCACACCCTTGCACGAACCTCGGAAAAGCAAAGGCACTGTCTCTTATGCCGGTAACGGTCTCGACTTGGAGGTCCCCGCTTGATGGGGGACTCAAATCGGCGGTACCGCGTTCCTCGTACCGGCGCGAACCGGCTGTCACACCACGACTTTGCGGCACCAGCGTGGCTACCGCAACGCCGACATGATGATGTCAGATTATCATTAATCGAAACCGACCGCTATTGTCGCCGCTGCCATCGGCCGCGCTCGTCGGCCTGCCAATAGGTCGCTTCGAACCCACGCGACTTGCAGTCCGTCCAGGCGGCTCGCGCGAAGGCCAGCGCATCGGCGTCATCGCCATTGAAGACGACGACCATCCGTTCGTAAGTGTGCGAATCGGCAGGCAGCGCCGCGTTGTCGATCAGAAAGCGCACGTTGGCCCCGTTCGGATTGCCCTCCTCGACCGCGAGCACGATCGGCTGATCATGAACGTCGCTGGCGCGCCAGGTGGCATGCGGCAGAAACGAATCGTCGCGATAGGTCCACAGATGCGCATCGAGCGCCTCGGCCCGCTCCTGCGAGGTCGACTGCACGACGACGCGCCAGCCGCGCTCCAGCGACTTCTCGAGCAATGGCGGCAACACGCTTTCCAGTGACATATCTTGCAGGTGATAGAACAGGACTTCGGTCATCTCTCAGCTGCGGCGGATCATCGCTTGGCTTCGTAATAATCGGCGACCAGCCGATCCAGCAGGCGAACGCCGTAACCCGAGCCCCAGCTTTGACTGATCTCGGATTTCGGCGCGCCCATGGCGGTGCCCGCGATATCGAGATGCGCCCAAGGCGTGCCGTCGACGAAACGCTGCAGGAATTGCGCTGCGGTGATCGACCCGCCGTTCCGGATCCCGGTGTTCTTCATGTCGGCAAATTGCGAATCGATCAGCTTGTCGTATTCCGGGCCGAGCGGCATGCGCCAGACCCGCTCCCCGGTTTCCAGCCCGACCTTCGCAAGGCGTTCCGCCAGTTCGTCGTTGTTGGAGAACAGGCCGGCATATTCGGTGCCGAGCGCCACCAGGATCGCGCCCGTCAGCGTCGCCAGATCGACCATGAATTTCGGCTTGACCTTGTTCGCCACGTACCAGAGCACGTCCGCCAGCACCAGGCGGCCTTCCGCATCGGTATTGATGATCTCGATGGTCTGGCCCGACATCGACGTGACGATGTCGCCGGGGCGCTGGGCGTTGCCGTCAGGCATGTTCTCGACCAGACCGATGGCCCCCACCGCGTTCACCTTGGCCTTGCGCGCGGCCAACGCATGCATCAGGCCGACCACGCAGGCGGCGCCGCCCATGTCGCCCTTCATGTCCTCCATGCTGCCCGCCGGCTTGATGGATATGCCGCCGGTGTCGAAACATACCCCCTTGCCGATGAAGGCCACCGGCTGCTCGCCGCGCTTGCCGCCGTTCCAGCGCATGACGACCATGCGGCCCGGCCGGGCGGAGCCCTGCGCCACCCCGAGCAGCGCGCCCATCCCGAGTTTCGTCATGGCCTTGACGTCCAGAATCTCGACGACGACGTCGAGCTTTCGCAACCCGGCGGCACGACGCGCGAATTCTTCGGGGTAAAGAACGTTGGGCGGCTCGTTGACGAGATCGCGGGCGAGGATGACGCCATCGGCGACATGCCCGCCGGGCGCGAACGCCTTCCGCATCGTGCTGACATCATCAACGGCGACCGAAATCTCGGCGCGCAGGGCGGCGTCTTCACCGTCCTTTTTCTTGGTCTTATAGCGATCGAATTTGTAGGCGCGCAGCCGAACGCCCATCGCCAGCGCCCCCGCCTGTTCCGGCGCCATCGCGCCTTCGGGAAGCTCGGCGAATACGCTGACTGCGGAACTCGCCGCATTCAGCTTGCCCGCCAGCGCGCCGCCAAATTTCAGAAAATCCTTGTCCTTGATCTCCGACGACTTTCCAACGCCGACCACGATCAGGCGCTGTATCTTGATTCCCTCGGGTGCCAGGATGTCGAGAATGGCACCGCTCTTGCCCTTGAACTGGTTGGCGGCAGCCGCGCGCTTGACCAGATCGACCACCTTGCCGAGCGTCTTGCGCGTGGTCGGCCCGAATTTCAAAGTCTCGTCGCAAAAGGCCACCAAGATGCCGTTCAGGGCGGCGGAAAATGGAACAAAGCCGACCTTGACGGCGTCGGACATAGGTAAATCCTCCAGGAATTGGGGCTTTGGCGGGCCACCGTGGGACGCATGACCGGTCCCGCCCTGGCTCGGTATGCTGTACACCAACACTATGGCCCGTAAGTCCCCGCCGTGCCAAGCGCAGCCGTGACCCGAGGGCCACATTTCGCTAAATTTTAACCAATTTTTGACCGCGCCCTCGCGAGGCCATTTTGTCGACGGATCAAAGGGATGATAATGGGATAGTCAACCTTCGGGACAATTGGACGGCGACCAAAAAGGGGCCCCATTCTTGGGGGATGGTTGCGACCGCTTTCCCGGCGGTCGCGGGGCGGGGATCGTGCGGTAGCGATGGGGTCGATCGACAAGTACATCTTCCGCACGACGCTCGCGGCGTTCGCGATGGTCTTGGTCAGCCTCACGGGCGTGATCTGGATTACGCAGGCGCTGCGGCAGATCGACCTGATGACCAGCCAGGGACAGACAATCGTCACCTTCCTCGGCATCTCCAGCTTGGTGATCCCCTCACTGCTCGGCGTCATTGCGCCGATCGCGCTGATGATCGCGATCTCTCATACGCTCAACAAGCTCGCGACCGATTCCGAAATCATCGTCATGAACGCGGCCGGTTTGTCGCCGATCCGCCTGTTCCGCCCCTTTGCCTATGCCACCTGCGTCGTCGCGCTTTTTGTCGCGTTCATCGCCGGCTTTCTCGCCCCCGATGGCCTGCGCCGGATCAAGCAGTGGGACGCCGAAATCACCGCCGACGTGCTCGCCAACATTCTGCAGCCCGGGCGTTTTACGCAGCTCGACCAGAACCTCACGATCCGAATCAGGGAACGCCAGCCGGGCGGTCTGCTGATGGGCGTCTTCATTGACGATCGCCGTGATCCCAGCATGCGCGTCACCATCGTGGCCGATCATGGCACGGTCGTCAAAAACGAGAATGGCTCGTTTCTCGTGCTCGAGAACGGCGTACTGCAGCGTCTCGAGGCCGGGAAGCGCGAGCCGGCGATGATCGAATTCGCCAGCAATGCCTTCGACATGTCCCAGTACTCCAAGCAAGGACACGACGTGGCGCTCGGCATTCGCGAGCGCTACATCTGGGAACTGCTCGCGCCGCCGGAGGACGATCCGATCTATCAGCAATTGCCGGGACAGTTCCGCGCCGATTTGCATGACCGCTTCATGGCGCCGATCTACCCGTTCGCCTTTGCCGCGCTGACCTTCGCTTTCCTCGGCGCGCCGCGCACGACGCGCCAGAGCCGGAACTTTTCGATCGGCAGTTCCATCATCGCCGTTTTCGGGGTGCGGATGATCGGCTTCGCCTGTTCGGTGATGGCAGTGAAATCGCCTGTCGCACCCGCCTTGCAATATCTGATGCTGATCGCCGCGATCGGCGTCAGCGTCTGGATCATCGTGGGCGGCATCGTCCTGGAACCGCCACCGGCGCTGATCGAAGCGATCAACAAGTCGAACGCACGTCTGCTGCGGCTCATTGGACGACCGGCCACCGCATGAGCATGGTCACCAACACACTTGGGCGCTATTTCGCCGGCCGGTTCGTGATCTCGGCGCTCGGCGTGTTCGCGGGCATTTTCGTGCTGCTCGTGCTTGTCGACTACATCGAGATGGTCAGGAAGACCTCCGGTCTGGCCTCGGCCTCCGCCATCATGGTGGCGGAGACGTCGTTGTTCCGCGTGCCGCAACTGCTCGAAAAGATGATGCCGTTTTGCATCCTGATCGGCGCGATGACCTGCTATCTCGCGCTGTCGCGGCGACTGGAACTGGTGGTGGCCCGTGCTGCCGGCGTCTCCGCCTGGCAGTTCATCGCCCCCGCGCTGGTGAGCTCGATACTGCTCGGCACGCTGGCGACGGTCGCCTACAATCCGATGTCGGCCAATCTCAGCGAGTCGTCGAAGCGGATGGAGGCGGAACTGTTCGGCTCCGCTCCCGGCGGCGGCATCCAGGACGCATCGGGCTTCTGGATCAACCAGGTCAACAGCGATGGCCAGGTCGTCATCAACGCGGCCCGCAGCGAGAGGCAGGGAGTGCGGCTCACCGGGCTCACGCTGTTTCGATTCGACACAGACTACCAGTTCAAGGAGCGGATCGAGGCCCGCGAGGCGACGCTCGAGGACGGCGGATGGCTGTTCAAAACGGTCCGCCGTTTTGCACTCGATTCGCCCCCGGTCGATCAGGACAGTTGGGTCCTCCCCACCACGCTGACGCCGGCGCAGGTCCGCAACAGTTTCTCGACCCCCGAAACTGTGTCCTTTTGGCAACTTCCGACTTACATCCGCTCGTCCGAAAATTCGGGCTTTGCAACCGCCGGCTATCGCTTGCAGTACCAAAAGCTTCTGGCACAGCCGTTTCTGCTGGCCGCGATGGTGATGCTGGCAGCCTCCGTATCGCTGCGGTTCTTCCGATTCGGCGGCGTGCAAAAGATGGTTTTGAGTGGCGTGGGCGCGGGCTTTCTGCTCTACGTTCTATCGAAAGTAACCGAGGATTTGAGCAAGGCTGAATTGATGCATCCGATCGCTGCGGCGTGGCTGCCCGTGTTCGTGGGCGGCCTCACCGGGTTTTTGGCCTTGCTGTACCAGGAGGACGGGTAGTGGCAGTCGTCGCCGCCCGCCAGTGCAGCTTGTCCGCGTTCCAGCGGCGTGCCATCGCGCGCCGCCAACGATCTTGCTTGGCCGTCATCCGCACGTCCCTGCTGGCGCTCGCTTTGGCGGTTTCGTTCGGCGTCGCGTTCGAAGTAACGCTGAGCGTGCCCGCTTCCGCGCAGAGCTTCACCTACAATCCGGCCCCGCCGAGGAAGCCGCCGCAGCGCGGGGCCAATGACGGCCAGATGCTGGTTCAGGCGGTCGAGGTCGATTACGACTACAACAACTCGCGCGTGTCGGCGGTCGGCAACGTGCAGATGTTCTATAACGGCACCAGCGTGGAAGCCGACAAGGTCATCTACGACCAGAAGACCAAGCGGCTGCATGCCGAAGGCAACATCCGCATGACGGATGCCGACGGCAAGATCACCTACGCCAACAGCCTGGATCTGAGCGACGACTACCGCGATGGCTTCGTCGATTCGTTGCGCGTCGACACCGAGGACCAGACCCGGATGGCTGCAACGCGTGCCGACCGCAGCAACGGCAACTACACCGTCTTCGAAAACGGCGTCTATACCGCCTGCGCGCCCTGCAAGGACGATCCGAAGAAGCCGCCGCTGTGGCAGGTCAAGGGCGCCCGCATCATCCACGACCAGAACGAGAAGATGCTGTATTTCGAGAACGCGCAGCTCGAATTCTTCGGCGTTCCGTTGGCCTATCTGCCCTACTTCTCGACGCCCGATCCGACGGTGAAGCGCAAGAGCGGCTTCCTGATGCCGCAATACGTCGAGACAGCGGCCCTGGGCTATGGCGCCGATATCCCGTATTACTGGGCGATCGCGCCGGATATGGACGCCACCTTCACCCCGCGCATCATGTCTCGCCAGGGCGTGCTGCTGAAGAGCGAGTTCCGTCAGCGACTGCAGGATGGCGCGTACAGCGTCACGGCCTACGGCATCGACCAACTCGATCACGGCGCCTTCCTCGGCCAGCCCGGGGACCGCCAGTTCCGCGGCGGTATCGATACCAACGGGCAGTTCGCGATCAACGACAAATGGGTCTGGGGCTGGAACGGCGTCCTGCTGACTGATTACACGTTTTTCTCCGACTACCGGCTGGCGCAGTTCAAAGACCCCTACGGGTCGTTCCTGAGCCTGCCGACGGAGGCGGTCTCGCAGCTTTACCTGACCGGCGTCGGCAATCGCAGCTTCTTCGATGCCCGGACCATGTACTTCCTGAGCTTCTCGGGCAACCAGCAGCAGGTCCCCGTCATCCATCCGGTCATCGACTATTCCAACGTGATCAACAGCCCGATCCTCGGCGGCGAGGTCAGCTACAAGACCAACTTCACCAGCCTGACCCGCAACGACGCCGTGTTCGACCCGATCACGACACAGGCCAACACCAATGCCCTGTGCACGATGGCCTCCGCCGACCCGATGGCGCGCATCCCGACGCAGTGCGTCCTGCGCGGCGTGCCGGGAACCTACACGAGGCTCTCGGCGGAAGCAGAGTGGCGGCGCTCGTTCACCGATCCGTTCGGTCAGATCTTCACGCCGTTTGCGATCCTGCGCGCCGACGCGATCGACTCCCACATCTCCAACCAGCCCGGCGTCGCCAACTTCCTGCCCGTGGGCGACACCACGGCGCTGCGCGTGATGCCCACCGTCGGCCTCGAATACCGCTATCCCTTCATCAACGTGCAGCCCTGGGGCACCACCACGATCGAGCCGATCGCGCAGGTGATCATCCGGCCGAACGAGACCTATGCCGGCAAGCTGCCCAACGAGGACGCCCAGAGCCTGGTGTTCGACGCCAGCAACCTGTTCAGCGTCGACAAGTTCTCAGGTTACGACCGCGTCGAGGGCGGCGGGCGCGCCAATGTCGGCGTCCAGGCCACCACGCAATTCGACCGCGGCGGCTCGGTCAACGTGCTGTTCGGGCAATCCTACCAGCTGTTCGGCCTGAACTCCTTCGCGGTGCGGGACGCCATCAATACCGGCGTCGATTCCGGCCTCGCCAGGACCGCATCCGACTATGTCGCGCGCGTCAACTATTCGCCGAACCGGACCTATACGTTCAGCGTCCGGGGACGGTTCGACGAACAGACCCTCAACGTGCAGCGCTTCGAGGCCGAGGCGCGAGCCAATTTCGACCGCTGGTCGGTCAGCATGGTCTACGGCAATTACGCCCCGCAGCCGGACCTCGGCTACCTGGTCCGTCGCGAAGGCCTGCTCGGCAGCGCCTCCGTCAAGGTCGCCGCCAACTGGGTCGTGACCGGCGCCGCCCGCTGGGACCTCGCTGCGAATAAGATCAACCAATATGTTGTCGGCGCCGGCTACGTCGACGATTGCTTCGTCCTGGCGGCGAATTATGTGACGTCGTACAACTACGCAGTGGCAGGGGCGGCGCCGGTACTCGGTCATGCCATCACGTTCCAGATTGGCCTTAGAACGCTCGCCACCACGACCGCGAGTGGAACTGGCGCCGGCGGCCTTCAATAAGTGGGCGCCGCCAGACGACGCGGTGCTTGGCTTCGGATCGAAGCGGCTTCAAATTGTATCGTTGGCATAGCGACTATGATCATGACGACCGTACTCCCTCTTCGCCTTCTGGTTCTCGCGGCGGCGAGCGTCGCGGGAATGATCTTGACGGCATGCGTCTCGCCTTTGCACGCGCAGACCGTCGCCGTCATGGTGAACGGCGAGCCGATCACTGGCTTCGACATCGAACAGCGCAGCAAGCTCGATTTCATCACCACGCACAAGCAACCCAACCGTGACGAGGTGATCAACGAATTGATCGACGAAAAGGTGAAGATCAGGGAGGCGAAGAAATTCGGCGTCGACCCCGGCTCTTCCGATATCGATCAGTCCTTTGCGGCCATGAGCTCGCGGATGCGACTGTCGCCGGACCAATTGACGAAATCGCTCGAAAGCCAGGGCATCCGGGCCGATACGTTGAAATCCCGAATCAAGGCCGAGATGGTCTGGACCAGTCTCGTGCGCGGACGCTACAAGGAGCGCTTGCAGGTCGGCGAGAAGGACGTCGCCGCCGCCGTCAAGGCTGAAGGCGGCGACCAGCAGACCGACGCTTTCGAATACCAGATGCAGCCGGTGGTGCTGATCGTTCCGCGGGGATCCGCGCAAGCGACGATCGAGGCAAGACAGAAGGAGGCGGAGGCGCTGCGCGCCCGCGTGCAGACTTGCGCGGACGCCAATTCCTATTTCAAGACCATGCAGAACGCGACGATCCGCGAACCGGTGACCAAGACGTCAGCCGATATTCCGGAGGTTCTGCGCAAGCTGCTCGACGATACTCCGATCGGCCATCTCACGCCGCCCGAGGTCACCAGGCAGGGCGTCGAAATGGTGGCGCTGTGCGCACGCAAGCCGACGACGATCGATACGCCGAAGAAACGGGAAATCCGGGACAAGATGTATGCCCAGAAATACGAGGCGACGTCGAAGACCTATCTGAAGGAAATTCGCGGAGCCGCGATGATCGAATATCGCTGACGCATGGCTAAGCCGCTCGCGCTGACACTGGGCGAACCCGCAGGCATCGGGCCAGACATCGCCATCGCGGCCTGGCAGCGCCGGAAAGAAGCCAAGCTGCCCGCGTTCTACCTGCTCGGCGATTCCGGCTTCATCCGCCGGCGGGCACAGGCACTTGGCATCGACCTGCCGCTGGCCGACGTCCGTCGCCAGGATGTCTCGGCGGCATTCGCGGACGTCCTGCCGATCGTCGCCACCGGCCATACGGTGACCGCCGAGCCGAGCCGACCCGATGACAGCAGCGCGGGCGCAGCGCTCGGCTCGATCAGGCAGGCGGTCGCCGATGTCTCGGCCGGCCAGGCCGACGCGGTCGTGACCAACCCGATCGCCAAGAGCGTGCTCTACCGCGCCGGTTTTCGCCACCCCGGCCACACCGAATTTCTCGCCGAGCTTGCGGCCGATGACGGCCTTGTTCCGCAGCCGGTGATGATGCTGTGGTCGCCTGCGCTCGCCGTCGTGCCGGTGACGATCCACCTGCCGTTGCGCGATGCGATCACGCAGCTTTCGACCAACCTGATCGCCACCACGATGCGCATCGCGGTCGACGGTTTGCGCCGCCGCTTCGGCATCGAACACCCGCGGCTCGCCGTCTCGGGCCTCAATCCCCACGCCGGCGAGGACGGCTCACTCGGCAAAGAAGAACAGACGATCATCACGCCGGCGATCGATCTTTTGCGCAAGAGCGGCATCGACATCCGAGGGCCCCTGCCCGCCGACACCATGTTTCACGCCGCCGCCCGCAAGAGCTACGATTGCGCGATCTGCATGTATCACGACCAGGCGCTGATCCCGGTCAAGACCCTGGCCTTCGACGAGGCCGTCAACGTCACGCTGGGCCTGCCGTTCGTCCGCACCTCGCCCGACCACGGCACCGCCTTCGATATCGCCGGCACCGGCCGCGCCAACCCCGCAAGCCTGATTGCGGCCCTGCGGCTCGCGGCGCGCATGGCGGCAGCGCCAGCGCCGCAATTTGCACGATGAGCGCGATCGACGACCTTCCGCCGCTGCGCGAGGTGATCCGCAAATGCGGTCTGTCAGCCCGCAAATCGCTCGGCCAGAATTTCCTGCTCGACCTCAATCTCACCGCAAGGATCGCGCGCGCGGCGGCACCGCTCGAAGGTGCCGTCATCGTCGAGATCGGGCCCGGCCCCGGCGGGTTGACGCGCGCGCTCCTCGCATCGGGCGCCCGGCGCGTCATTGCCGTCGAACATGATGCGCGGGCGTTGCCAGCCCTCGAGGAGATCTCCGCGCGCTATCCCGGACGCCTCGACGTCGTTTGCGCCGACGCGCAGACCTTCGATCCGCGGCCGCTGCTCGACGGCGAACGCGCCAAGATCGTCGCCAACCTGCCCTACAACATCGCGACCGCGCTCCTGATCGACTGGCTGACGATCGAGCCGTGGCCACCCTGGTACGACATGATGGTGCTGATGTTCCAGCGTGAGGTCGCCGAGCGCATCGTCGCCAGGGAAAATGATCCCGCCTACGGCCGGCTCGGCGTGCTGGCGAACTGGCGGGCCGAGACCAGGATCCTGTTCGATATTTCGCCGGCGGCGTTCGTGCCGCAACCGAAGGTCACCTCGTCGCTGGTGCGGCTGACGCCGCGCGAGGCGCCCGAAGCCTGCGACCGCAGGGCACTGGAACAGGTCGCGGCCGCGGCGTTCGGCCAGCGCCGCAAGATGCTGCGCCAGAGCCTCAGATCGCTGCCGGCCGATCCGGCGCGCCTGGCGGCCGCGGCGCATGTCGATCCGACGCGACGTGCGGAGACCGTCCCGGTGAGCGGCTTTGTTGCCATGGCGCGGGAATTGACCGATATACGCAGTGAAAAGATGAAGCCGGCCTGAGGAGGCAATGCCATGGCGCTGATGCGTCGCCAGTCACTCGTCAAATTCGATGCGCCGCTCTGCGAAACCATCATCGAGACCCCGAAGCCGGTGGCGAGCGAAGTTCTGGTCCGTATCGAGCGCTGCGGCCTGTGTCATTCCGACCTGCATATCCAGGATGGTTACGCCGATCTCGGCGGCGGCAAGAAGCTCGACACCACGCGCGGGATGACGCTCCCCTTCACGCTCGGGCACGAGATCGCCGGCATCGTCGAAGCGGCCGGTCCCGATGCGCCGAAGGATCTGATCGGCGCGAAGAAGGCAGTGTTTCCGTGGATCGGCTGCGGCCAATGCCGCGACTGCCTGAACGGCGATGAAAATCTCTGCGTCAAGCAGCGATTTCTCGGCGTCTCGATCGACGGCGGATTTGCAAGCCACGTCCTGGTGCCCGACGCAAAATACCTGCTCGACTACGATCCGCTGCCGGTCAACCAGGCGGCCACCCTGATGTGCTCCGGCGTGACCGCCTACGGTGCGTTGAAGCGGCTCGTCGACCGGCCGCGACAGCGCAATCTGCTGCTGATCGGGCTCGGCGGCGTCGGCATGATGGGATTGTCGTTTGCGCAGGCGATGTTCAAGCAGAACGTTTCGGTGGCCGACCTCAGCGAGGCGGCGCGCGAAACCGCGGTGAAGAACGGCGCCGCCGTCGCCTACGACCCTGCCGAACCGGAAGTCGCGAGACGCATCCTGAAGGAGACCGAGGGCGGTTTCGACGAGATCATCGATTTCGCCGGCAACGAGAAGTCGATGGCTTTTGCGGTTTCGGTCGTCGCACGGGGCGGCAAGATCGTGGTCTCCGGACTGATGGGCGGCAATTTCAGCCTGCCGATGGTGCTGTGGGTCTACAAGCGCATGACGATCGAGGGGTTCATGGTTGGCACGCTCGCCGAAGCTCATGAGCTGATGGCGCTGGCGCGCGGCGGCAAGATCAAGCCGGCGCCGATGCGGGAAGAGCCGATGGGCGATGTGCAGAAATGGATCGACGCGCTGCGCGCCGGCAAGGTTGTCGGTCGCGTCATTCTGAAAAACTGAGGCCGGCACCTTCTTCGGGCCACCGCGCAAACAAGTGTGAAGAGTTGCACCGGTGCAACATCGGAACCGGTTTTCTCTGGCGCCAGAGCGCAACTGCTGTGACGCTGAAATCGCTGTAGAAACAAAGAGATGATAGCATAATCCGATCCAATTCATCGGCTCACGATGGAGTGCCTTTTTCTGGCCAAACCGACCGCTGAATTCAGCCAGATCCTTTCCGGATTTACGACCCATTGCCACCCAACTTGTCGCCGACACTGCGGGCCTAGCGTGAAACGTTGCGTTGTGTGGCGTTACCGGAGGTCGGCATGGCAAACCGAGCGACGAAACTCGTCTCGGCGGTCTTCGTCAGTGCTATGGTCGGTTTTCCGGTTTCGAGCCTTGCCGAGGACGCTGCGGGGACCGCGGATGCGGGCGGCGCGGCTGAATGCCTGACGGCGCCGAATCGCGAATCTCCGCAGGGCCAGCATTGGTTCTACCGCCTTGAACAAGGGACCAATCGGCGTTGCTGGATCTTGCGGGAGCAGGCCGACCGAGCGGCACAATCGGCTTCGCCCCGTTCAATTTCGTCGCAATCGACGTCCTCACAATTGATCCCCTCGCCGTCGGTTTCGGCACGCACGCCTCCGACTGCGAAAGCATCGTCAAGAAACGCGCCAGCGTCGCGTTCACCTGCCAACGCCCGGGCCGAACTGGCTGCGCGTCCGACAGGCGTCGAAAGCAGTGGCCCCGCGGTGCCCAAGGCCCCGGTATTCATTACGACGGGTTCGGCGGGCGTGAACAGAGGCGCTTCCGTCGGCGCGGAGGACGCATCGGCGGAACCAAATTCGTCCGCCCCGCCGGACGCGATGTCGATGTCTACTCCTTCCCCGGACGCGTCGACCATGACCACGAACGGCGCGGCCTCCGACGCCACCGCAAACCCGAATGCCACCCTCCCGTCCTCCACTGCTTCGGAATTGCCAGAGAAAACCTCTACCTCGCTGCAGATTCTGTTTGTGGTGATCCTGGGCGCGCTGGCGTTCGCCGGCCTGACGGGAAGCCTGATTCCTCGGCTGGCCCGCGTCTGGCGCCGACGTCACGCCCATTTGCGTCGACGCGCGATCTGGTTCGCCGCGGAGGGCGTGCGAGCGCGTTCCCGGGCGGGCGCCAAGGCGGACAATGCCGCACGTAGCTCCGGTCGCAGAGCTGCCGGCGCGCTGCTCGACGACGGGCCGGGTCAAATCAAGAAGTTGCTCGCCCAGCTCGCCAAGCAGGCGAGAAGCTACCCCAAGGACCGCGTTCCGGCTAAGCCTCGAGCTGCCGCTGGAGCTCGCGCACGAACGTCGTCAGCCCAACGCGCCGCTCGCGCTTCAGCCTCTCGGCCTTGAGGATCGACTGCACCTCGGCAAACGCTTCATCGACGTCGTGGTTGATGACGATGTAGTCGTATTCGGCCCAGTGGCTCATTTCGTGGCTGGCGCGGCTCATCCGGCCCCGGATCACCTCCTCCGAATCCTGGGCGCGAGAATGCAGGCGCTTCTCGAGCTCGGTGGCCGACGGCGGCAGGATGAACACGCTGACGACATCGGCCCGCGCCTTCTCGCGCAATTGCTGCGTACCCTGCCAGTCGATGTCGAAAAGGACGTCGCGGCCGGCGGAGAGCGCGGCTTCGACCGGCGCGCGCGGCGTGCCGTAGCGATTTCCGAACACCACCGCCCACTCCAGCAGTTCCTGCTGTGTCACCATCTCTTCGAAGCGGACCTTGTCGACGAAGAGATAGTCGCGCCCATCGATCTCGCCGGGCCGCATCGGCCGCGTCGTGGCCGACACCGACATCTTCAGCCCGGGCATGCGCTCGATCAGCAGGCGTGACAGCGTGGTCTTGCCCGCGCCCGAGGGCGAGGACAGCACGAACATCAGTCCGCGCCTTTCAACTCCGTCGGAACCCCGGCCGTGAACGGTCATGGATCACTCCAGATTCTGAACCTGCTCGCGAAACTGCTCGACCACGTTTTTCATCTCGAGACCGGTATTGGTCAGCTCGATGTCGTTCGACTTGGAGCAGCAGGTGTTGACCTCGCGGTGAAATTCCTGCGCCAGGAAGTCCAGACGCCGTCCGACCGGGCCGCCCTTGCCGATCAGTTCGCGGGCCTGCGCGATGTGCGAGGCAATCCGGTCGAGCTCTTCGCGGACATCGGCCTTTGCCGCGATCAGCAGCGCCTCCTGACTGAGCCGGTCGGCGTCGAACCGGTCGGAGGACTGAAGCAATGCAGCCACCTGCTCTGCGAGCCGCGCCCGGATCGCCTCGGGCTTGCGGCCGGGCGCTGCCTCGGCCTTCCTGGCCAACACCTCGACCTCGTCCATGCGTTGCGACAGAATCTGTCCGAGCGACGTGCCCTCGCGCCGACGCATCTCGACGAGACCCGCAAGCGCGGTGTCGAACGCCGACGCTGCGGCCGCCTTGGCGACGCTATCCTCTTCCGCGTCGCTCTCCGGCTCGACCAGTTCGATCACGCCCTTGATCGCAAGCAAGCCGTCGACGCTTGGCGCCACCGCATCTATCTTGCCGGCGAGCTGGGAGGCGACTCTGAGAACCGACGTCAGCACGTCCTCGTTGATTCGCACCGCCGACAGCGCGCCGGTGCGCTTGACGTTCAGATTGGCATAGACCGTGCCGCGCACCAGCACTTCGGCGGCGCGCTTCTTGGCGAGCGACTCGAGTTCGTCCCACCCGGGCGGCAACCGCAGGCGCAGGTCCAGCCCCTTGGCGTTGACCGACTTCAACTCCCATTCGAATGAATAAGGCCCGCTCGCGCCGTGGCTGCGGGCAAAGCCGGTCATGCTCGACAGCGCCATTGCGTGATTTCTCCGGCGTCAGATTCGCCCTCACGGGTGGTTCGGAAGTTCTCTTCATTGTTGCCGCGAGTTCGTCAAGAGAACTTCTGAGCTACCCAGCTAGCCGTGCAGCGGTAAGATCCTCAGATTCGCGACACCCTTGAAAGAGCGCGAACCTTAGGGCCTTTTCAGGAAAAGTGGAGTCCGCGCCTGGCGCGGATCGATCTCGGCAGCTTAGTGTTGGGCCGGGGCAGTCGCTGGCGCGGGGGGCAAGGCGCCCTGGCGGGCCGCGGGCGCGCGGGCCGGCTTCTTTGTCCCTTGCGGCTTTGGCGACGCGGCCGCAGGCACGGCGGGATCGACCGAGGCGTTTGCGGTGGCGGCCGACTGGGCATCGTCGAGGGGCTCAACGGTATCGTTCTGCACCTGTTTCTCCATGGCACGCAGCCGCGCAACATTCTTCAGGTGTTGATCGTAGGTCTCGGTGAAGGCATGGCCGCCGGAGCCGTCGGCGACAAAATAAAGGTCCCGGGTCCGGGCCGGATTGGCGGTGGCCTCGAGCGAGGCGCGCCCGGGATTGGAAATCGGACCCGGCGGCAGCCCCTCGATCACGTAGGTATTGTAGGGCGACGGCTGGGTGATCTCGCTGCGCTTGATCGGCCGGCCGAGCGTGCCCTTGCCGCCGACAAGGCCATAGATGATGGTGGGATCCGACTGCAGCTTGATCTTCTGACGCAGCCGGTTCTGGAAGACCGCGGCCACCCGGCTGCGCTCGTCGGCCTTGCCGGTTTCCTTCTCGACGATCGAGGCCAGCGTCACCAGTTGTTCCGGCGTCTTGACCGGGACGTCCTGACTGCGGCGCTCCCAGATTTCCGCAAGCGTACGCTTCTGCGCCTGCTGCATGCGCTGGACGACCTGCTCGCGCGTCGTGCCGCGCGGGAATTTATAGGTTTCCGGCAGCAGCGTCCCCTCGCGCGGAATTTCCTGAACCGAGCCGGAGAAAATATCATTGTCGGAGAGCCGGGCGACGATCTGTTCGGAGGTCAGCCCCTCCGGAATCGTGACGGCGTGCTGCACCACCTTGCCTTCGACGATGGTGGCGATGACGTCACGCAGGCTGGCATTCTTCTGGAACGCATATTCGCCCGGCTTGAGGTCCGAGCTTGCCTTGAGGGCGAGCACGCCGCCGATGAAAACCCAGGAGTTCACATCGATCACACCTTCCTTTGTCAGCACATCGGCGATGTCCCGCTTTCCTGCGCGGGAGGGAATGTTGACGATCTTTTCGTCCTGCAGCGGACCCGGCGCCTCCAGGATCTGCTTGCCATAATAATAGCCGGCGCCGACCCCGATCATGGCGATCAGCAGGATGGTAATGATGGCATTGCCGATCACGACGAATGGATTGCGCGCACGCTCCGAACGCCTTGGCGGTGGCGGAACCTGCTCAGGTTCGAGCGCGGCACGCGGGCTGCGCGGAGCAATTGGCGGTCTTTCAGTCATCGATGCAACCTGAATCCTGTCGCTTCAATCGTCGCGCTTGCGATTTTCGGCGCAAGCGGCCTGCAGTTTCCGCGCCAACATCCAGCATGTCCCGCCGAATGCGGCGAAACGGAGGATTTTTCCGTAACTCAGCCGGTCACACGCCGCACGAGCACGGACGCGTTGGTTCCCCCGAAACCGAACGAATTTGACAGGACAACGTTAATCTCACGCTTGCGTGCCACCTGCGGCACGAGATCGATCGCCGTCTCGACCGAGGGATTGGCGAGATTGATCGTCGGCGGGGCAATGTTGTCACGAATCGCAAGGATACTGAAAATCGCCTCGATTGCACCAGCCGCGCCCAACAGATGTCCGGTCGACGATTTGGTGGACGACATCGATACCCTGGACGCCGCGTTGCCGAGCAGGCGCTCCACCGCGCCGAGTTCGATCTCGTCGCCGACCTGGGTCGAGGTCCCGTGCGCGTTGATATAATCGATATCGGAGGTGGTGAGGCCCGCGCGCTTGAGCGCCGCCGTCATGCACCGGAAACCGCCATCGCCGTCCGGTGCAGGTGACGTGATATGATAGGCGTCGCCGGACAGTCCGTAGCCGATCACTTCGGCATAGACCTTCGCCCCCCGGCGCCTGGCGTGTTCATATTCTTCGAGCACGACAACACCGGCGCCCTCGCCCATGACGAACCCGTCACGGTCCTTGTCGTAAGGGCGCGAGGCCTTCTCGGGGGTCTCGTTGAAGCCGGTCGACAGCGCGCGGGCGGCGCAAAATCCGGCCATCGCCAGACGGCACAGCGGTGATTCGGTGCCGCCGGCGACCATCACATCGGCATCGCCGAGCGCGATCAGGCGGCTTGCATCGCCGATCGCGTGCGCCCCGGTCGAACAGGCCGTCACCACGGCATGGTTCGGACCTTTGAGGCCATGCTCGATCGACACATAGCCCGAGGCCAGGTTGATCAGGCGGCCGGGAATGAAAAAGGGCGAGACTTTCCGCGGTCCGCGCTCCTTGAGAAGCAGCGCCGTATCGGCGATGCCCGACAGCCCGCCGATACCGGAGCCGATCAAGGTACCGGTGGCGCAGCGTTGCTCTTCGGTCGCAGGATGCCAATCGGCGTCGTCGAGCGCCTGGCGCGCGGCCGCCATCGCGAAAATGATGAAGTCGTCGACCTTGCGCTGGTCCTTCGGCTCCATCCACTGATCCGGATTGAACGTTCCGTTCGTCCCATCGCCGCGCGGCACCACGCAGGCGATCCGGCAGGGCAGATCGGATACTTCGAATGTATCGATCCTTCTTGCGCCGCTCTCGCTGTTGAGGATGCGTTTCCAGCTCGGCTCCACGCCACAGCCAAGTGGCGACACCATGCCGAGGCCTGTAACGACAACCCGCCTCATCCAATCAACTCCAGGGCGACAACCAGGGTCCGTCGCATCGCGCCGGCGGGAGCCCGAGGGACCGCGGTCGAGCCGGCCTTATCGATGCGACGCCAGCGCGTCAGCTCTTCGCGTTCTTTTCAAGAAATTTCGTGGCGTCGCCCACGGTCAAAATGGTCTCCGCGGCGTCGTCTGGAATTTCGCAACCGAACTCTTCTTCAAATGCCATCACGAGCTCGACGGTGTCGAGACTGTCGGCGCCGAGATCGTCAATGAAGCTCGCGTTGTCGACCACTTTTTCGGGCTCAACACCAAGGTGTTCGACCACGATCTTCTTAACCCGCTCGCCAATCTCACTCATCGTTCAACCTCGTGCTTGTTCCCCTGATTCCGACCTCTGAATGATATGAACCATCGCGGTCGTAAGACTTCCTTCGCAATCGCGCAAATTCCTGATTTGGCCCTGCGTCAACAGACGGCCCGGCGAACGACGGCAAGCTCCTCACCGCCAATATACAGGGTTTGGAAATCCTGCAATGGCGTTCTTTGGCGTTCTTTGCCAATCCGTTGGCGGTCCGGTTACCATACTTCGAAAGCCTTGACTACAAGCCCCCCTCAACCCGGAAAAGGCTTTTCGCCGCATCGGCGGGACCGCCAGGCGGCTCAGACCATGGCCATTCCGCCGTTGACGTGAATCGTCTGCCCGGTGACGTAAGCGGCTTCGTTGGAGCTCAGATAGACCGCCGCGGCCGCGATATCCTCCGGCGTCCCCAGCCGACCGGCCGGGACCTTGGACAGGATGGTTTCGCGCTGCTTGTCGTTGAGCGCGTCCGTCATCGGGGTCTTGATGAATCCCGGCGCGATGCAGTTGGCGGTCACATTGCGCTTTGCGTATTCGGCTCCCAGCGTCTTGATCATCCCGATCAATCCGGCCTTCGATGCCGTGTAGTTGCCCTGCCCCGGATTTCCCGTCACCCCAACCACGGACGTGATCGCGACGATGCGGCCGAACCGCTTGCGCATCATCAGTTTGGTCGCGGCCCGGGCGAGGCGAAAGGTTGCCGTCAGATTGACCTTGATGACCTCGTCCCAGTCCTCGTCGCGCAATTGCACAAAAAGGTTGTCACGGGTGATGCCGGCATTGGCGACGAGGATATCGAGCTGGCCCATGGCCAGTTCGGCCGCCGGCACCAAGGCCTCGACCTCGGCAGCGTCGGAGAGATTACACGGCAACACGTGAACCCTCTCGCCAAGCTTGCCTGCCAGCGCATCGAGCACCTCGCGCCGCGTGCCGGACACCGCAACGGTCGCGCCCTGCGCGTGCAGCGCGTGCGCGATCGCGCTTCCGATGCCGCCGGTCGCGCCAGTCACCAGCGCCGTCCTGCCAGTCAGATCGAACATCATCGTTTTCCCTTGCTCAGGCGGTTTGCGCAGCGGCGAGCGCGTCTTTTGCGGCCGCGAGATCATTCGGGCCGCCGACCGAAACACCGACGGCGCCCTCGGCGATGCGCTTGACCAGTCCGCTCAGCACCTTGCCCGCGCCGATTTCGAAAAACCGCGTCACGCCGTGGGCCGCCATATAGGCCACCGATTCGCGCCAGCGCACGGTCCCCGTGACCTGCTCGATCAGGCGTCGGCGAATCTCGTCGGGATCGGTGATTGCGGTCGCGAGCACATTCGACACCAGCGGCGAAGCCGGTCTCTTGATGGTGACATCGGCCAGCGCCTTGGTCATCACCTCGGCCGCCGGTTGCATCAGCCGGCAATGGAACGGTGCCGACACCGGCAGCAGCATGGCGCGCCTGGCGCCCTTGCCCTTGGCGATTTCGACCGCGCGATCGACGGCTGCCTTGTCGCCGGACACCACCACCTGGCCGCCGCCATTGTCGTTGGCGGCCTCGCACACCTGACCCTGCGCCGCCTCTTCGGCGACCGCCATGGCAGACTCATGATCGAGCCCGAGAAGTGCGGCCATGGCGCCAACGCCGACAGGAACCGCCTTCTGCATGGCAAGCCCACGGATGCGCAGCAGACGCGCGGTATCGGTGATCGAGAGGCTGCCAGCTGCGGCCAGCGCGGAATATTCGCCGAGCGAATGCCCGGCCACGAAGGCGGCATCCCGCCCCACGGAAAATCCGGCTTCGGTCTCGAGCGCGCGCAGCGTCGCGAGCGACACCGCCATCAGTGCCGGCTGGGCGTTCTCGGTGAGCTGAAGGGTCTCCGCCGGCCCTTCCCAAATGATGGCCGTCAGCTTCTCCCCGAGCGCCGCGTCCACCTCGTCAAACACGGCGCGGGAGGCCGGAAAAGCCTCAGCGAGGGCCTTGCCCATGCCCACCGCCTGGGAGCCTTGCCCAGGAAATATGAATGCTGCCGTCATCGGCACCCCTCGAAACGTCCCGGACCCCAGAAGTCCCTCAATTGGCGCCGAAAGACACCGCTGACGACCTCGATGTCAAGCCACGGGCCATATTCGGGACCGAATCGGAGAGGTTTTTGCAACCGTTCCTTGCCATGCTTCTTGCCTTGACGCGCAAAATCCGTATAACCCGCGCCATCCGTGGTTTCCGGCCGGAAGCTGAACGGACGGTCTCAGCAAATTCACCTTTCTGGCGAACTTGATGTGGCAGGGCCAGTCGGCCCGTCGTCCCGTGTTTCCGCCTTCTGAGCTACTCACCGAGTCCTTTCCGAAGGGCTCGAAGGGCTTGACGCCGGTGGCCACGCCAACACCAGGAAAGGACACCCATGCCTCTTTATGAGCATGTTTTTCTCGCGCGCCAGGATGCGAGTCCCCAACAGGTCGATGAATTGACCGCCCAGATGACGGGCATCGCGCAGCAGCTTGGCGGCAAGGTCACCAAGACCGAAAACTGGGGCGTGCGCTCCCTCACCTACCGCATTGCCAAGAATCGCAAGGCGCATTTCGTGCTGCTCAATATCGATGCCCCCTCCTCAGCGATCGCCGAGATCGAGCGCCAGGAGCGGATCAGCGAGGACGTGCTCCGCTATCTCAGCGTTCGCGTCGAGGAGCTCGAGGAAGGCCCGTCTGCGATGATGCGCAAGGCGGATCGCGACCGCGAGCGCGATGACCGCGGCGGCGGTTTCCGCGGCGATCGTGATGGCGGCGGCTTCCGTGGCGATCGCGATCGCGAGGGCGGTTTCCGCGGCGACCGCGGCCCGCGCCGTCCGCGCGATGAGGTCGAAGCTACGGAAGGGGAGTAAGGCAAATGGCAGAAGCTGGTGCACGCCGTCCGTTCTTCCGCCGTCGCAAGACCTGTCCCTTCACCGGACCGAACGCGCCGAAGATCGACTACAAGGATTCCAAGCTCTTGATGCGCTACGTCTCCGAGCGCGGCAAGATCGTGCCGAGCCGGATCACGGCGGTCTCGGCCAAGAAGCAGCGCGAACTCGCCCGCGCAATCAAGCGCGCGCGCTTCCTCGGCCTCTTGCCTTACGTCATTCGTTAAACGTCTGGGTCGGCGGCCCGAATGCCGCCGACCCATGTCTCATAAGGCTTCTCTCATAAGGCTTCTCTCATAAGGCTTCTCTCATAAGCCTTCTCTCATAAGGCTTCCGGGTCGTCCGGTTGCCGATGGTTGGGGTTCTCGAGGAACCCCTAACCGCTCGAAAGGAGCGGGACAGCTGATGATCGGGTTCGTTCTCATCGCCATGGCGGCCGGCTCTGCGTCGGCCCTGATGTTCGCCTCGATCATTTCGGGCGCGCTGATTTCGCTCGTCCTGTTTTATCTGGCGCCGCTCCCCTTGATGGTCGCAACGCTTGCGTGGGGACCACTTTGCGCCAGCGTCGGCGGCATCGCCGCGGCCGCGAGCCTCGGCGCCATCTTCGGTCTTCCCTACTGCGTCGCGTTCGCGATCACGGTCGCGCTGCCGGCATGGTGGCTCGGACATCTGGTCTTGCTCGGTCGCCCTGGTGGCGGCCCTGCACCGGGCAACGATCCAGCCCCGACGGCACCCGGAATGGAATGGTATCCCGTCGGGCGGATCCTGTTATGGATCGCGGGCTTTGCCGCACTCACCACGATGGCGGCGCTGCTCACGTTGGGTACCGATGCCGTTTCCATCACCGATGCATTGCGGCAGTTTCTGCTGCGGATCCTCGGGCAGCGGGATGGCGTCTCCGCCGACGGGGAAACCGAGCAGTGGATCGACAGGCTGGTCAGCATCGCGCCCGCGGCGGCGGCGAGCGTCGCCATGATGACGCTGACGCTGAATCTCTGGCTCGCCGGAAAGATCACGGCAACGTCCGGCAGGCTGCTTCGCCCCTGGCCTGATCTGAAGAGCGCGGCGCTGCCGCCGATGACGCTTGCCGTCCTGTGCGCGGCGATCGCATTCTGCTTCAGCGGAGGATTGCTCGCCATTGGCGCCAGGATCGTCACCTCGGCGTTGATGCTGGCCTATGCGCTGGTCGGCTTTGCGGTCCTGCACACATTGTCGCTGGCGCTGAAGAACCGCGCGTTCTGGCTGGGCTCTGCCTACGCGATTGCCGTGGTGTTCGGGTGGCCGGTCCTTGCCATGGTGGCGCTGGGGCTTGCCGACGCCGTGTTCGGGTTTCGCCAGCGCTTCTTGCGCGGCCGGCCGCCGCCGCTCCCCGTGCCCTGAGATCACCGTGCAAACTCAACCCTCGTCACTTCAAGGAGAACGAATATGGAAGTCATTTTGCTGGAGCGCGTCGCCAAGCTTGGCCAGATGGGCGAAGTCGTCAAAGTTCGGGATGGATTTGCCCGCAATTTTCTGTTGAAGCGCGGCAAGGCATTGCGCGCCACGTCTGAAAATCGCTCGAGGTTCGACGGCATGAAAGCCGAACTCGAGGCCCGCAATCTCAAGGCCAAGGGCGAGGCGACCAAGGTCGCGGAGAAGGTCAACGGCCAGAATGTCATCGTGCTGCGTCAGGCCTCCGAGACCGGTCAATTGTTCGGTTCGGTCAGCGTTCGCGACATCGTTACCGCCTTCGAGAGCCAGGGCACCAGCATCGACCGCAGCCAGGTGATGCTGGACTCCCCGATCAAGACCATCGGAAAGCACACGGTTTCGATCGCGGTGCATCCGGAGGTCGAGGTGACGGTGACGGTGACGGTGGCGCGCAGCGCCGAGGAAGCCGAGCGCATCAATCGCGGCGAGGACATCTCGACCCGCCAGGAGGATCAGGATGCCGCCGCCGAAGCGATTGCCGCAGCCGGCGAGTTCTTCGATCCGGAAGCCCAGCACGAGGAGGAGCCGCAGCCGGAAGCGGTTTCGGAAAAGTAAGCACTTCCACTCGCATCGAAGCGATCGGCGCAAGCCCGGGCCGTTCAGGCCGGGCTTGATCGTGTCCACTTTTCCTGGAGTCTGACCTTGAACTCCCGCGCAACGCGCCTGATCACACGTACGGCTCGCGCGGCAAGAGCATCGCCAAATGGTCAAGACGATCGCCGTGATCGTCCATGCCTGACCGCTATTGAGAAATCGGCGGCGCCGGGGGTCCCGCAGGTGGCACGGCAGGGAGCGGCGGCGCGGAGACCGTCAGCTCCGGCGCGGGTGTTGGTGCGGCAAACGACATGGCCGGGGTTTCAGACCCGCCGCTGGAGGCGGCAGCGGATGTCGCCGGTGATGGACCGGACGGCGCAGGCGTGACCGGCGGAACCGGATCAGCGCGCAAAGCCGACGTCTCGCCGCCGGGCTCTTTTTCGGCCCTGGCGGTGTCAGATCGGCTCTCTCCGTTGGGCTTGTCACCCTCGGGTTTGCCGGGCTCAGTCTTGGCAGATTCCTTGGCGGCTTCGCCTCTGGAGACGTCGCCGTTCGCCGGCTCGGTCCTGGGGGTTTCGTCCCCCGGTTTTCCGCGCCGGCTCAGCTTCTGCTTGGCCGACATTTTGCGCCCCTCAGGACCGCGCTCGCTCAAGGCCTGCGACGGGGGCTGTGTGTCGGCGTCCGGCCGCGACGCATGCCGCGCCTCCGGACCCTCCTGGGGAGACGCTACGCCTGGCCGCTGCTGCCGATGACTGATGCGCTCGAGCTGATCGGGCGGCGCATCCCTTGTCGCCTCCCTGCTCGTCTCCTTGATCCCTTCCTTCGAGCCTTCCTTCGACCCTTCCTTGGCCCCCTTTTGCTGGGTTCCGGCGAAGCGCGCGTCGGTTGCCCCATTCGATACCAGATAGGAGGCAAGCACGCCTGCCATGTCGCTGCTCGTCGTGTAGTGCTGGCGCAGAAAGCCCGGCAGTGAGCCGGGGGCAACCGTCTTCAACAGCCCGCGCGGGCTCTTGTGGCAGATGGTGCAGGTTCCCGCGAAGATCTGAGAGGGACTCTTGCCGGCCTCGAGATTTTGCGCCTGCGCCAGCGCCCGCTCTGCCGCAAGACTGCTGATCACCAGCATCACCGTCGCCAAACCGAGCGCTCGGCTGAACATTCCTGCCCTCCAGATGCGGTCATCACGTCCAGCGTCGCGAACTCGACATTCGCCGCCGCATGTCCGCGCCTCGTCATAGCGAAGGTCCAAAAATCGCACCAAAATCATGTTCTTGCGTCCATGACTTTTCGAAAGTTCGTGAAAAGTGGGTGGTTCACGATAGAACACGAACTTCGGAAACTAGGCACGAGCCTCGGACGGAGGTGACCTTTTAGCCGATTATCGCGCGAATGGAAGCGCGCAGATCGCGCAACTGCGTGAACGCGATCTTTTGGAATATCCGCTTTGTCTCCAACGCTGTAGCGGAGTGGAACGGAACTAATTATCATTCGATAAGGGCGTTTTAGGAACCAAACGGTTCGCAATGCATCAAGTGTAGCGGCCGGTAAGTCAACATCTTGCGGGATCGCTCGTTGGGTGGTGTCGATGGACGGTTTGTTGCGTTATCTTCTGTGTCAGTTCATTCGCCGTGGTTCGATCACGTTCACGACGGCACGCGGCGACACATTCACCTGCGGCGACGGAACCGGCGAGCCGGTGACCGCGCGGTTCCTGACCCGCAAGGCCCAAACCCGGATCCTCATGGACCCCGAGCTTGCGCTCGGAGAAGTCTTTATGGACGGGGATTTCGTCATCGAACGGGGAACGATCGTCGATACCTTGGCGATCCTGATGGACCAACCCGAGGTGTTGCCGCGCTGGGGCAAGCTGCAATGGTGGTTGCGCTATCTGGCGCGGCACGCCCGGCAGTTCAATTTCCGCGACCGGGCGCGCAGCAACGTCGCTCACCATTACGATCTCGACGGGCGACTCTATTCGCTGTTTCTTGATGCCGACAAACAGTACAGCTGTGCCTATTTCGAGACGCCGGAGTCCACGCTCGATGATGCCCAGCTCGCAAAAAAGCGTCACCTTGCCGCGAAGCTCTTGGTCGGACGCGGCGGCGAACGCATCCTTGACATCGGGTCTGGTTGGGGCGGACTCGGCCTCTACCTCGCCGAAATAGCGGGCGCCGACGTCACCGGCGTGACACTCTCGGCGGAACAGCTGCAGGTGTCGAACGCCCGCGCGGCGGAAAAGAACCTGGCACAGTCGGCGCGTTTCCTCCTGGAGGATTATCGTGATGTCGGCGGCCCGTTCGACCGCGTCATATCGGTCGGCATGTTCGAACATGTCGGGATCAACTTCTACGAGACCTTCTTCAAACGCTGCGCCGAACTGCTCGCCGACGACGGCATCATGATGCTGCATTCGATCGGCCGTTCGGAAGGACCGAACGTCACCAGCCCCTGGATCACGAAATACATTTTCCCGGGCGGATACATTCCCGCTCTGTCCGAAGTCATGCCGGCGATCGAGCGGGCGGGCCTTCTGGTCTGCGACATCGAGATCCTGCGGCTGCACTACGCTGAAACGCTGAGGGCGTGGCGCGAGCGCTTCATCGCGCGACGGGAGGAAGCGGTCCAGCTCTATGACGAACGCTTCGCGCGAATGTGGGAATTTTACCTCGCCGCCTCGGAGATTTCGTTCCGCAAGCAGAACCTGATGAATTTCCAGATCCAGCTGACCAAGCGCCAGAGCGTGGTGCCGATGACGCGCGACTACATTGGCCGCGAAGAGGCAAGACTGCGCGCCCGGGAGCAAGGCAGTCAGCCGCGGCTGAAGTTGGCTGGGGAATAGCGCGGTCAGAGCGTTTCGGCCCGGCTTACGAATTGAAGGTCGCGGCAAGCCTTCCGGCCTCCCCGCCTCGCGCCATCGGCACCTGTCGGCCCGTCGCGACCTTTATCCTTCCCCGCAAGAGTCCGGATATCGCGCCCGAAACAAACGGGGTCAGATGTGAGCAGCCTCACACTGCAGCGTGGGAAAATACCCTAGGCTGCCGACATGATCACCAGGACCAGCGAAACCGGCGAACCCATGTTCGATATCAAGGACGATCTCCGCATTGATCACGCCTTGATCGTCATCGGGGTTGCGGCCGCTCTGATCGCGCTGATTTATCTGCTTGTGACCTGAACCGGCCGCGCGGACGGTGGATCGGAACCCCCGATCGCCCGTGGGGCAAAGGCTGCGCCCTGAAATCCTCAAGGAAATTCCCTCACAGCGGTCGGAAAGTGGGCACTCGGTCGCCGTCCTTGGCGGATCCCCGTCAAGCACAAACGCATCGGGAGGAGTAAGATTCACACATCCGATTGTGTGAATCGGGCAAAAGACCTACGCGTCCTTTCTTAAGGCACGAGACTGGCGCCTTATCGCGGCCCCCCGGTCGCCTTCTCCGACTCGGAATTTGAAAAAATAAACTGGCATGGCTTTGACTGATTCGAACGTCCTCAAGCTCGCTCCCGATGCGCCAGCGCCGGCCTATCGAAGTGCCCCGCACAATATCGAGGCGGAACAGGGGTTGTTGGGTGCGATCCTGGTCAACAATGACGCCTTCTATCGGGTCTCGGACTTCCTGGAGCCCAAGCACTTTTTCGAACCGCTCCATCAGACGATCTACGAGACGGCGGGAAGCCTGATCCGGATGGGCAAGGTCGCCACCCCGGTGACGCTGAAGACCTTCCTGCCGGCCGAAACCGACATCGGCGGAATGACGGTCGGCCAATATCTCGCCCGCCTTGCGGCGGAGGCGACCACCATCATCAATGCCCAGGACTACGGACGCACGATCTACGATCTGGCGCTTCGCCGCGACCTGATCGGCATCGGCGAGGACATGGTCAATGTCGCCTACGAGGCGCCGGTGGATTTTGCGCCCCGAGCCCAAATCGAGGACGCCGAGCGCAGGCTCTACGAACTCGCGGAAAGCGGGCGCTATGACGGCGGGTTCCAGCGCTTCGCGCACGCCCTCGCGGTCGCCGTCGACATGGCGGCCAAGGCGTTCCAGCGCGACGGCAAACTGTCTGGCATCGCCACGGGGCTACGCGACCTCGACACCAAAATGGGCGGCCTGCAGCCCTCCGACCTGATCATCATCGCGGGCCGTCCCGGCATGGGCAAGACCTCGCTCGCCACCAACATCGCCTATAACGTCGCCCGAGCCTATCGCGGCGAAATCCAGGCCGACGGCACGACGCGAGCGGTCAATGGCGGCGTCGTCGGCTTCTTCTCCTGCGAAATGTCGGCCGAACAGCTCGCAACCCGCATCATCGCAGAGCGGACCGGCATTCCATCGAGTTCGATCCGCCGCGGCGGCATCACCGAGGCCGATTTCGAAAAAATCCGCGATTATTCGATCGAGCTGCAGTCGCTGCCGTTCTATGTCGACGAAACCGGCGGCCTGTCGATTTCCCAGCTCACCGCGCGGGCGCGCCGGCTGAAGCGGCAGAAGGGCCTTGACCTCGTCGTCATCGACTACATCCAGCTCTTGCAGGGCTCGGGCAAGCGCGGCAACGACAACCGCGTCCAGGAGGTGACGGAGATCACGACCAACCTCAAGGCGCTGGCGAAAGAACTCAATGTGCCCGTGATCGCGCTGTCGCAATTGTCGCGCCAGGTCGAAAACCGCGACGACAAGCGTCCGCAACTCTCGGACTTGCGCGAATCGGGCTCGATCGAGCAGGACGCCGACGTCGTCATGTTCGTGTACCGCGAGGAATATTATCTCGCCAACAAGGAGCCCCGCGCCGGCACCCCGGAATACGCGAAATGGCAGACCGATTTGGAACTCGCGCATGGCAAGGCCGAAGTCATCATCGGCAAGCAGCGCCATGGTCCGACCGGGACGGTCGAACTGCATTTCGAGGCCAGCGTCACGCGGTTCGGCGATCTCAGCCAGGACGGCCAACTACCGGAGCGGGCATATTAGGGTCAGAAGGTTGAACCGGTGCGGTCTCACGCGTAAAACCGCGCAATGACCGTTGTCTCCGACTCAAAGCTGGCCGCCGGTGGTGGCCCCGTCTCGCCCGAGGCGAACCAGGCCGCGGCGCTTGCCGCTGCAACCGGCATCCTGACCATCGACCTCGACGCCATCGTTGCGAACTGGCGCAAGCTCGAGAAGACCGCGGTGCCCGCCGAATGCGCAGGCGTCATCAAGGCGAACGCCTATGGCTGTGGCGTCGAGCCGGTCGCCCGCGCTCTCGCCGCGGCGGGCTGCAAGACCTTCTTCGTGGCGACCCTCGATGAGGCGCGCGCCGCGCGTGCAGCCGTGCCGTCGACGGCGGCGATCTACGTGCTCAACGGTCTTTTCCAGAACACCGGCGACGCCTACGCCAAGATCAACTGCAGGCCGGTCATCGGCGACCTCAACGAGCTCGCGGAATGGGACGTGTTCTGCCGGCGCTCGGGCTGGTCCGGCGGCGCAGCCATCCATATCGACACCGGGATGAACCGGCTCGGGCTGACGATGACCGAGGCACAAGGCATCATTCCCAGGATCAACGCCGGCGACCACGGCATTGCGCTCGTGATGAGCCATCTCGTCTCCGCCGAGCAGCTCAACAATCCCATCAACGCCAAGCAGCTCGCCACCTTCCGCAAGATCGCGAGCCTTTTCTCCGGCGTGCCGGCGTCGCTGTCGAACTCGTCCGGGCTTTTTCTCGGCGGACACTTCCAGTTCGACCTGGTGCGGCCGGGCGCCGCCTTGTACGGGGTCAACCCGACGCCGGAGGCGGACAATCCGATGCTGCCGGTCGTCGAGCTGAAGAGCCGGATCGTGCAAATCCGCAGCATCGAGCGCGGCGAAACGGTGGGCTACGGCGGAACATGGACCGCGCGCCGGCCGACGAGGCTCGCCATCGCGTCAGTGGGCTACGCCGACGGATATTTCCGCGCGGCCAGCTCCAACGACGGCACCCGCGGCGCCGAAGTCATGGTCGCCGGCAAGCGCTGTCCGGTCGCGGGGCGCATTTCGATGGATCTGACGGCCATCGACGTCACCGACCTGCCGCCGAGTGCCGTGCGGCGCGGGCATATGGTGACACTGATCGGCGAAGGCATCACGGTCGACGAACTCGCCCACCATTTCGGGACCATCGGTTACGAAGTGCTGACCAGCCTCGGTTCGCGTTACGCGCGAATCTACAAGGGCGGCACGGCCGAATTTGCCGACGCGACGGTCCAACAGACTCCCCAGGGGACCACCCAAGCGACTACCCAAGGGACAACCCAAGAGCAGGCTCCGGCCTGACGCGATCTATTGTTTCCGGGTGTCGAGCGCGTTCTTGCAGGCGTCGCTGAGCTGGTTACGCTGCTTGTTCAGACAGGCGACGATCCGTCCGCCGCCGGGCGTGGTGCCCAGGCAGTACTTCTCATAATCTGCCTTGCATGCGCCACGCGGGTCGGACGACGCGGTTTGCGCGAACGCCGCACCGGAGAATCCGATTAACATGACGAAGACGGCGAAACGCAATTTCAGCATGGAATCTCCAGTGACTGTCGACGGACCTTAACTCCGACCTCTGTACATGAAGATTGCGACATTCAATATCAACAATATCAACCGCCGCCTGCCGAACCTGTTGCGGTGGCTACGGACGGCGAAGCCCGACATCGTCTGTCTGCAGGAACTGAAGTCGGCGGACGCCGATTTTCCTCTCGCCGCCATCGAAACGGCCAGCTACCGCGCGGTCTGGCGCGGGCAGAAGACGTGGAACGGCGTCGCGATCCTGGCGCGCAACGCCGAGCCGGTGCTGACCAGGACGGAGCTTCCCGGCGACCGCGACGACCACGAGGCGCGCTATGTCGAGGCCGCCGTCCGCGGCATCATCGTCGCCTGTCTCTATCTGCCGAACGGCAATCCGCAACCCGGGCCGAAATTCGACTACAAGCTCGACTGGTTCAGGCGGCTGAAATTGCACGCCGCGAAATTGCTCAAGCAGGATCTGCCGGTCGTGCTCGCCGGCGACTATAATGTCGCGCCAACCGAGCTTGACATCTATCGGACGCGATCCTGGGACAAGGACGCGCTGATCCAGCCGAAGAGCCGTGCGGCGTTCAAGTCGCTGGTCGCGCAAGGCTGGACCGATGCGGTTCGAACGCTGCATCCGGCAAAGCCGATGTACACGTTCTGGGACTACAAGCGAAACCGCTGGCCGCGCGACGCAGGGCTGCGGCTCGATCATCTCCTCTTGAGCCCGGTGCTCGCGCCGCAGCTCACCAAGGCCGGCGTCGACCGCGAGGTGCGCGGCGAGGACGGCGCCAGCGACCATGCGCCGGCCTGGATCATGCTGCGTTGACCGCCGCGAAACGTCAGGCCGAAAGCCGTCGCGCATTCGCCGCGACGTGCTCGCGGTAGCGAGAGATGATGGCCGCCGGCGTCGCGCCAGCGAACCAATTGGCCGCGGCCTCGAAGGCGGCGGCGATCTTTTCATTGACCATCAGAACGGCTTCGCGCCCGGCGTCGGCGTCGGGATGGGTGAATTTCGCGAGCCGCAGCCCCACGACCTCGCTGGACTCGATCGCCAGCATGGTGCTGGCAAACCACGGGAAGCCGTCATCCGACCCGGTGAGGACGGCGTGCCGGTCAAGCGCGGAAGACGGATGTTCGTTGGTCATCGCTGGGCTCAAATCCTTTGCAGGCGCGATGACTTGAATACGCCTCAAATTTTAAGAACCCGGCTGCGCGATCGCGGACATTTTTGTCATTGCCGATACGCGCGGTTAACCAAGGGCGGCCTTGGGGAGCCTGCGTCACCATAGGTTCTTGCCGTCGATCACGGTGACCGGCACCGCGTCGAGATCGAAATCATCCAGCAGCCGCGCATTGACGCCGACGCGGAGATTCTCGAAATCCGCCTTGCCCGTCGACCAGTCAGGCGACTCGGAATAGGTGCCGCAGCCGCAACTGGCACAGAAATGATGTTTGACGGTACGGGTACGCCATTGATAGGTCGCAACCTGCTCCACCGGCGACGTCAGGCGAAACTGCGCTGGCGTGTAGTAGGCCCATAACGCACCGCGCTTCGAACAAAGCGAGCATGTACAGCGCGTCACACCGCTGGGAGCCTCGTTCACTTCGAACTGCGTGCCGCCGCAATGGCAACTTCCCTTGATCGTCATGGCCTGGTTCCTCCTTCGATTGGGCAAAGTTGCCAATACCGCGTGTACCTAGCCGAACCCTGCTGCCAGCTTTGTGTCAGCAGTGATTGCCGGCCCAGCGATTTTCATCCGGGTTGTGTTTCAGGGACACGTGCCTATTGCTGGAGGGCGACGTTCCACTCACCCGGGATCACGGAGTCCCCCTGCTCTTGAGCGTCCTGTTCGTCCTCATCGTCGGCCTCGTCGCCGGCACGATCTCGGGCATCGTCGGCACCGGCTCCTCGATCATGCTGATGCCGGTCCTGGTTTATGAGTACGGACCGAAGCAGGCCGTGCCGATCATGGCGATCGCCGCCGTGATGGCGAACCTGTCGCGTATTCTGGCCTGGTGGCGCGAGGTCGACTGGGGCGCCTGCGCCGCCTACTCCATCACCGGAATTCCCGCCGCGGCCCTTGGCGCGCGGACGCTGCTGGCGCTGCCCTCGCATGCCGTCGATCTTTCGATCGGACTGTTCCTGATTGCGATGGTGCCGGTGCGGCACTGGCTGGCGCGGCATCATCTGAAGGCCCGACTCTGGCATCTGGCGCTTGGCGGCGCGGTCATCGGCTACCTCACGGGCATCGTGGTGTCGACCGGACCGTTGAGCGTGCCCCTGTTCCTGTTCTACGGCCTGACGCGGGGCGCTTTCCTCGCCACCGAGGCCGCAAGCTCGCTCGGCCTTTACCTCAGCAAATCCGTGACCTTCCAGCGTTTCGGCGCGCTCACTCCGGAGCTGGCGTTGAAGGGACTTGTCGCCGGCGCCTCGCTGATGTCGGGCGCATTCATCGCCAAGCGCTTCGTGCTGCGGCTTGAGCCCGATCTATTCCGTCTGGTGATGGACGGCATCATGATCGCGGCCGGCCTCTCCATGCTCTGGAACGCGATGCAATCGCCTTGAGCAGTGGTGTCCGTAGGTGGATGAAGCAGTCGCCCAAATAAGACAACATGGCTGCCACAAATCGAATCTCACGTTGCAAAAACTCTCCGGGAATGTTTCACGCAACCAGGGGTTAACAGGGCGTCTGGATCGGGGGCTTCACCGCGCAGGAGGTTTGAATGCCGAACTCGTCGATGCTCAGGTTGGTGATGCTGGCAACTTTTTCGATGGCGCTGATTGCGGCGCCACCGCCGCTCATTGCTGCGGGAGGTGGAGGAGGTGGTGGTGGCGGCGGCGGAGGTGCGGACCCCGCGACTTCGACTTCTCCGTCTTCCAACCCTCAGCCGTCGGGCACCAAAGCCACCCACAAGGCCAAGAAGACCGGCAAGCAATCCAGCTTCGACGACCCGGTCTTCGCGAAAGGTTACCGTGCAGCCTACGACACGATCTATCAGCGCAACGAGTATGCGGCTGCGATCGAACAGTTGAAGGCGCTCGGTAATGACGACCATCCGAATGTGGCCAATCTGATCGGCTACTCCTACCGCAAGCTCGGCGACTACAAGCTTTCGCAAGTCTGGTACCAGCGCGCGCTGCAAGCCGATCCGAACCATGTGCTGACCTGGCAGTATTACGGTCTTTGGCAGATCGAGCAGGGCAACCGCGAACAGGCGCTCTATCATCTGCACCGGATCGCGGAGATCTGCGGAACCGACTGCGAGCATTACAAGTCGTTGGCGGCCGCGCTTGAAAAGCCGCCTGGCACGGGCCTGATCTACTGAACAGGGCTGAATTGCCATCGAGCTGCGGGCGGTCGCAAAACGCGGCGACCGCCTTTTTGCGTGGCTTCTGGCCGACTTTTCCATGCTAGGAACGCGGGACGACCACCCTGACCGCGAATCCACCCTTCATGGCCAAATCCACCCTGTCCTTCGTCTGCCAGAACTGCGGCGCGGCCTATAACCGCTGGCAGGGCAAGTGCGATGCCTGCGGCGAGTGGAACACGCTCGCCGAGGAAGATGTCACCGGCGCCGCCTCGGTGCCGGTCTCGATCCGCAGTCGGCGCAAGGGGCGCATGTTCGCGCTGGAAAGCCTGAGCGGCAAGAGCCAGGACGCCCCTCGCCTGTCGTCCGGGCTGGCCGAACTCGATCGCGTCACCGGCGGCGGCTTCGTCCGCGGCTCGGTGCTTCTGGTCGGCGGCGATCCCGGGATCGGCAAGTCGACCTTGCTGACTCAAGCCACCAGCATGCTGGCGCGCGCCGGCCACCGCGCCGTCTATATCTCAGGCGAAGAGGCGGTCGCCCAGGTGCGGCTGCGCGCCGAGCGCCTTGGTCTCGCCGACGCGCCGGTGCAGCTCGCCGCGGAGACGTCCGTCGAGGACATCGTCTCCACCCTGTCGGAAGGCGCGGTGCCGCGCCTGATCGTGATCGATTCGATCCAGACCATGTGGACGGACACCGTCGAGTCCGCGCCGGGCACCGTGACCCAGGTGCGGGCTTCGGCGCAGGCGCTGATCCGGTTCGCCAAACGAACGGGGGCGGCGATCATCCTGGTTGGGCATGTCACCAAGGACGGCCAGATCGCCGGCCCCCGCGTGGTCGAGCACATGGTCGACGCGGTGCTGTCGTTCGAGGGCGAAGGTTCGCAACAGTTCCGGATCCTGCGCGCGGTGAAGAACCGCTTCGGCCCGACCGATGAGATCGGCGTGTTCGAGATGACGGGCCTGGGTTTGCGCGAAGTCTCCAACCCGTCCGAATTGTTCCTGTCGGAACGCGATCTCGGCAGTCCGGGCACCGCCGTGTTCGCCGGGATCGAGGGCACGCGTCCGGTGTTGGTCGAATTGCAGGCGCTGGTAGCGCCCACGTCGCTCGGCACGCCGCGCCGCGCCGTGGTGGGGTGGGACCCCAGCCGGCTCTCGATGGTGCTGGCGGTGCTGGAGGCCCATTGCGGGGTGAAGCTATCAGGACATGACGTTTATTTGAACGTGGCGGGTGGCCTGCGCATTCAGGAGCCCGCAGCCGACCTGGCCGCGGCCGCGGCGCTGGTTTCCTCGCTCGTCAACGCGCCGCTCCCGACGGACGCGGTCCATTTCGGCGAGATTTCGCTCTCGGGCGCGGTCCGGCCCGTCGCGCAAACATCTGCCCGGCTGAAGGAAGCCGCCAAACTCGGCTTTGCCCGCGCGGTCCTGCCGGAGTCCGCGCGCGGCGAGGTCGGCGGCGACGCTGGTCTCGTCCTCAATGCCGTAGGCAATTTGACCAGCCTGGTCGCAGAAATCGCCGCTCGCGGCCTCAAGGGGAACCGTGAGGGCCAGACGCCTGGGGAGAAAAATGCCACAGCGACGAGATTCCGCCGTCAGGAGGGTTAGTCAGGCGTGACCTGATCGGTCCTCGCCGCTATACATCCCTCGCGCGAACGTCACGGGGTGCGGGGGAAGGCGAGATTTTAGGGCCTTGCGGGGTAGCCCGTCTGCCTCCCACCTAAGATATCAGTGAAGCGCCGATTGGGGACATCTAAACTTGCGAGCGGACCTGACCTGCCGATGCCGATAACGATCCTCGATCTCGTCCTGCTCGGCGTCATGCTGATTTCCGGCCTGCTCGCGATGGTCCGGGGCTTCATGCGGGAGATCCTGTCGATTGCCGCCTGGGGCGCTGCGGCGCTGGCGACACTCTATTCGTTCTCCAAACTGCTGCCGACCGCGAAGACCTATTTCAACAACGATACCATTGCCGCCGTGGTCGTCGTGGCTGGCGTTTTTGTGGGCACCCTGATCGTGGTCTCCGTGATCACGGTGCGGATCTCCGACATGATCCTGGATTCGCGAATCGGCGCGCTCGATCGTACATTGGGTTTTCTGTTTGGCTTGGCGCGAGGTCTGCTGATCGTGGTCGTCGCCTTCCTCTTCTTCAGCTGGCTGGTCCCGGAAAAGCAGCGGCCGGATTGGGTTACCGGGGCGAAATCGCGGGTTGTGCTGCAGGGGACCGGCGACTGGCTGATGTCGCTCTTGCCTGACGACCCCGAGAACACCATTTTAAAGAAATTCAAGAAGAATAAGCCGGAGGACGACCAGGCTGATACCGAGCCGCCCCCACCGGGCAGCGAGGGCTATAGCAAACCTGCACGCGACAGCTTGAAAAAGCTGATCGAAAAGCCCGTGGCACGATGAATGCGGGCCGATGAGAGAGGCGCGATGGACGAGATGCTGAGCCCTTCCGATGACGCCGCCCAAATGGCTCTGAAACTGGGCTGGCCGGAGCCTCATCTTCGCGACATTGACCTGGACGGGGACACGCTGCGCGAGGAGTGCGGCGTGTTCGGCATTTTCGGTCATACCGAGGCCGCCGCAATCACCGCGCTCGGGCTGCACGCGCTGCAGCATCGCGGCCAGGAAGCGGCGGGCATCGTCTCCTTTGACAGAGGGAGATTTCACAGCGAGCGCCGGCTTGGCCTGGTCGGCGACACCTTTTCCCGCCGCGAGGTGATCGAGCGGCTGCCGGGAACGTCCGCGGTCGGCCATGTGCGCTATTCGACGACGGGCGAGACGATCCTGCGCAACGTGCAGCCGCTGTTTGCCGAATTGAACGCCGGCGGGCTGGCGGTCGCGCATAACGGCAACCTCACCAACGGGCTCTCCTTGCGCCGCGACCTCGTTCGCAACGGCGCCATGATGCAGTCCACCACCGACACCGAAGTGATCCTGCATCTGGTCGCGCAGTCCCGCCGCGGCCGTTTCATCGAACGCTATATCGAAGCCCTGCGCGCGATCGAAGGCGCCTATGCGCTGGTCTCGCTGACCAACAAGAAGCTGATCGGCGCGCGCGACCCCCGAGGAATCCGCCCGCTGGTGCTCGGCGAACTCGACGGCTGCCCGATCCTGACCTCGGAGACCTGCGCGCTCGAGATCATCGGCGCGCGTTATGTCCGGGATATCGAACCCGGCGAAGTCATCGTGTTCGACGAGAACGGCCAGGACATTCACAAACCCTTCCCGCGGATGGCGCCGCGGCCCTGCATCTTCGAATACATCTATTTCGCGCGGCCCGACTCGATCGCCGGCGGCCGCTCGGTCTACGAGGTGCGCAAAGCCTTCGGGGCCCAGCTCGCCCGCGAAAGCCATGTCGATGTCGACGTGGTCGTTCCCGTGCCGGATTCCGGCGTGCCGGCCGCGATCGGTTACAGCCAGCATTCCGGCGTGCCGTTCGAACTCGGCATCATCCGCAATCACTATGTCGGACGCACCTTCATCCAGCCGACCCAGAGCATCCGCGAATCCGGCGTGCGCATGAAGCATTCGGCCAATCGCGCCGCGATCGCCGGCAAACGCATCATCCTGATCGACGATTCGCTGGTGCGCGGCACCACATCGAAGAAGATCGTGCGCATGATGCGCGACGCCGGCGCCCGCGAGGTGCATTTCCGCCTCGCCTCCCCGCCCATTCTTTATCCCGATTATTACGGCATCGACCTGCCCGACCGTGGCGGCCTGTTGGCCGCGACCCATTCGCTGGACCAGATGCGCGAGATCATCGGTGCGGATTCATTGGCCTTCCTGTCGATCGACGGCATGTACCGCGCCATGGGTGAGCCCGGCCGCGATCCCGCCAATCCAAAATTCTCCGATCACTGTTTTACCGGCGTCTATCCCACCAGCCTCACCGACCACAGCCAGATCGAGCCGCAGCCGCGGCAGCTCTCGCTCCTGGCCGAGGCGAGCTGACGCGAAGCGTCATTCCGGGGCGCGCCGACGGCGCGAACCCGGAATCTCGACGTTGTCGTGCAAATCTCCCAATATCCTCGGGATTCCGGGTCTGGTCCTTCGGACCATCCCGGAATGACTTCCGGGCTTGTCCCGGCCGTCCACGTCTGTAATACCGCGCGACAAAGACGTGGATGCCCGGCCGGGCTAACGCAAAGACGCGCTTTTGGGCCGGGCTTAGCAAAAGCAGTCGACTATGGAAAAACCCCTCGCCTCGCGCATCGCGCTCGTGACCGGCGCCTCGCGCGGCATCGGCTACGCCATCGCGTGCGCCCTTGCAAAGGCTGGCGCGCATATCGTGGCGGTGGCGCGAACCCAAGGCGGCCTCGAAGAACTTGACGACGAGATCCGAAAGGACGGCGGCAGCGCCACCTTGGTGCCGCTCAGCCTCACCGATTTCGACGGCATCGCCCGCCTCGGCGCGGCGCTCAACGAGCGCCACGGCAAGCTCGACATCCTCGTCGGCAATGCCGGCGTGCCTGGCCCCTCCTCGCCGCTCGGCCATATCGAGCTCAAGACCTTCGACGACGTGATGGCGGTGAACGTCTCCGCCAACTTTCAGTTGATCCGCTGCATGGAGCCGCTGCTCAAGATGTCAGATGCGGGGCGCGCCGTGTTCGTGACATCGGGCGCCGCCAACAAGGCAGCCGCCTATGTCGGCCCCTACGCGGCCTCCAAGGCCGCGCTGGAAACGCTGGCGCGCGTCTGGGCGCAGGAGACCGCGAGCACGCCGATCCGCGTCAATCTGTTCAGCCCCGGCCCGATCCGCACCCGCATGCGCGCCACCGTCTTTCCCGGGGAAGACCCCATGACACTGGACACGCCGGAGCAGGTTGCCGAATACATCGTGCCGATGTGTTCGCCGTCATGGACCGAAACCGGCAAGTTCTACGACTACAAGACCCGCACATTGATGAGCTTTCGGCCGCCGGCTTAGGCTTCCCGTCATTGCGATCCATCCCACCCAGGAAGCAAGAATGGATTGCTTCGGAGCTCACGCTCCTCGAAACGACGGCGTCAGCCGATTGACTCACCTCCCTCCGCGCGATTGACTGCCGCGCCAAGCGGGCAAACCGCAGCAAATAAACTTGGGAGGATGCCATGACGCGGGTGCCGTTTCGCGCGCGCACAAACCCTATCAGCAGCGCCGCTTTTCTTTGTGCCTTGGCCTTCGTCTCGATCGTTGCGCTCACGCCGCGCACGGCTTTCGCAGGCGACGTCCCGACCTTCGCGGTCGACGCGGCATGGCCGAAGCCGCTGCCCAACAACTGGATCCTCGGCCAGGTCGGCGGCATCACCGTCGACTGGCAGGGCCATGTCTGGGTGATCCATCGGCCGCGATCGCTGACCGATGACGAAAAAGGCGCGACGCTGACTCCGCCGCGCTCGAAGTGCTGCGTGCCCGCGCCTCCGGTGCTCGAGTTCGACGCCGAAGGCAACCTGCTGCGCTCCTGGGGCGGCCCGGGCGAAGGCTATCAATGGGTCGGGCGCGAGCACGGCATCGAGGTCGATGAGCGCGGTTTTGTCTGGCTCGGGGGCAACGCCGACAACGACAACGCGATCTTGAAATTCACACTCGAGGGCAAGTACGTCTCGCAGATCGGGCAGATCGCCCCGAGCAAAGGCTCTAACGACACCACCCAGCTCGGCAAGCCGGCCGAGACCGCGATCGACAAGGAGGCCAACGAGATCTATGTCGCCGATGGCTACGGCAACCGCCGCGTCATCGTGTTCGACGCCACCACCGGCGCCTACAAGCGGCACTGGGGCGCCTATGGCCATCAGCCCAACGACGACAAGCAGCCGGCCTACGATCCGAAGGCGGAGGTCTCGCAGCAATTCGCCAATCCGGTGCATTGTGTGAAGATCGCCAATGACGGGCTGGTCTATGTCTGCGACCGCATCAACGACCGCATTCAGGTGTTCAAGAAGGACGGCACCTTCGTCAAGGAATGGTTCTTCGAGAAGAACACGCTCGGCAATGGCGCGGTCTGGGATATCGCCATCTGGCCCGATCCGAAGCAGACCTATCTGCTGAGCGCCGACGGGGAGAACAATGAAATCCGCATCATCCGGCGCGATGACGGCACCGTCGTCGGCAGTTTCGGCCACAACGGCCGCAATGCCGGGCAATTCCACTGGGTCCACGCCATGGCGGTCGACGCCAGGGGCAACGTTTATACCGCCGAGGTCGATACCGGAAAGCGTATCCAGAAGTTCACGTTAACCTCCGATGCGCTGCGATAACGCATTGCCGGCTTGGGCGAGACGAGCTATCGGGAAGCTCGACCGCCGGTTCAAGGCCTCCAAGAGGGCCGCTCCGGCATCAACATTTGGAGGAATATACCATGAGAATGCCGTCCACGTGGCGCTATGCCGCGCTCGTTGCCCTCGCCGGATCCGGCATCGCGACGTCGGCTTTGGCCGACGACAAGAACGTCAAGATCGGCGTGCTGAACGACATGTCGAGCCTCTATGCCGACATCGGCGGCCCCAATTCCGTGGTCGCCATCAAGATGGCGGTGGAGGATTCCGGACTCGTCGCCAAGGGCTGGAAGATCGATGTCGTCAGCGGCGATCATCAGAACAAGCCCGATGTTGGCGTCAACATCGCCCGGCAATGGATCGACAGCGACAAGGTCGATGCGATCGCCGATACGCCGAACTCCGGCGTCGCGCTGGCCGTGAGCAATCTCGTCAAGGAAAAGAACGCAGTGCTGCTCAATTCCGGCGCCGCCACCGCCGATCTCACCGGCAAGGCCTGCACGCCGAACACGATCTCCTTCACCTACGATACCTACATGCTCGCCACCGGCACCGGCAAGGCGCTGACCAAGGCCGGCGGCGACAGCTGGTTCTTCCTGACCGCGGATTATGCGTTCGGCGCAGCGCTCGAGCGCGACACCACTACGGTGGTCACGGCCAATGGCGGCAAGGTGCTCGGCGGCGTCAAGCATCCGATCAATTCGTCGGACTTCTCGTCGTTCCTGCTGCAGGCGCAGGCCTCGAAGGCCAAGGTGGTGGGACTTGCCAATGCCGGCGGCGACACCACCAATTCGATCAAGCAGGCGGCCGAATTCGGCATCGTGGCAGGCGGCCAGAAGCTCGCCGCGCTGCTGCTCTTCATCAACGACGTGCATTCGCTGGGCCTGAAGACCGCGCAGGGCCTGACGTTCACGGAATCCTTCTACTGGGACATGAACGACCAGACCCGCGCCTGGTCGAAGCGGTTCGCCGCATTGGCAAACAAGAACGCGATGCCGTCGATGACCCAGGCTGGCAACTACGCCGTGGTGCTGCACTATCTGAAAGCGCTGGAAGCGCTCGGCGGCAATCCGCATGACGGCGCCAAGGTCGTCGCCAAGATGAAGGAGCTGCCGACCGACGACCCGCTGTTCGGCAAGGGCCCGTTGCGGATCGACGGCCGCCGCATCATTCCGGCCTATCTGTTCGAGGTGAAGAAGCCGGAAGAGTCCAAATATCCCTGGGATTATTACAAGCAGATCGCCACCATCGCGCCGGACGACGCGGCCAAGCCGCTGGAAGCGAGCGAGTGTCCGCTGGTGAAGAAATAACCGAACTCGACGGGCCGGCCGGATGAGCAAGTCCGGCCGGCTCCATCAGGGCCCAATCGAACCCGTTCTCAGTCGCCTTCCTGAAACTTGGCGATCAGTGGACCCAACAGGTTGGAGAAATCGTCGCTCCAGGGATATTCTCCCGGCTCGGGCGTTTGCAGATCCCAGTCCTTCAGCAGACCAAAGTCGTCGTCCTGCCTTGCCAGGACCATGACGGTCGAGAACTTGATCATGGGATCGCCACCCGCGACTTCGTCTTCGTCATAAAGCCTCGCGATCAGCTTTTCGCTCGCGGCGGTCTCGGTCACCACGCCTGTCAAGTCGAGGTGGTTGTTGGAGATGTGGGTGATGATGATGCCGCCGGGATTGAGCCGCGAAACATAGATGCGCAAGGCCTCCCGCGTCAGCAAATGAACCGGAATCGAATCCGACGAGAAGGCGTCAACGACGATCACGTCGTAGCGTGCGTCCTTGGCATCGGCGATCGTCAATCGGGCGTCGCCGAGAACGATATGAGCGTCCGGCTTGCAATCGCGGAGGAAGGTGAAGCGCTTGGGATCCGTCGCGATACGGATGACGTCGGCGTCGATTTCATAATAGTCGAGATGGTCGTCTTGCTTCATGAGGCAGGCGATTGAGCCGGCGCCAAGACCAATGACCGCCGCCCGGATCGGCCCGTTCTTTTTATCCTGAACGGCGTCGATCGCCTCCGCGATCGGAGAATCGGGATGATAGTAGGTGGACAGAAGCGGCCGGCCGCTGACCGGCCTGCCGTCGTCCGTGGTCAACCGCTGCGCGCCGTGAAGCTCCATGCCGTGGCGCAACACGCGGAACCGGCCGTCCGGCGTCACCTCGATCTTATGGACACCGAAAAAGCTTCGCACCGTTTCCAGCCGACGCACATTCGGCGGGTAAATTCGCGTGACAACGAAGACCGCGGCAAACAGCACCGCCAGCCGCAACGGCGCGTCGCGCACTGCGACTGCGCTCGCGACCAGGATCACCACGGCAACCCAAACGATCCAGTTGTAGGGTGGAATGATCGAGAAACCCTCGCGCAGCCCAGGTAACGACACGATGAGAACGAGCCCGGCGAACGCCAAGATGAGCCTGGCTTCCTTTCCCGTCGGCCAGACCAGTCCCGGCCGCACCAGCGCGGCCGCGACCACCAGAAGCGGGTACTCGGCGATCCAGGAAAACAGGCGCGGAGCGATCAAGCCGGAAAAAATCCCGCCAAGCACGCCGCCCAGCGACATGCAGAAGTAGAACCGCGTCAGATAGGCGGCTTGCGGACGCGTCGCGGCCATCAAGCCGTGGCATATCATCGCCGTGACAAAGAACGTCAGCAGATGAAGCGCAACATCGAAAATCAGCCAGGTACGGATATCGAGCGCGAGCGTCAGCACCAGCAGAGCCAGCAGGAACGGCTGGATCTTGATCCAGGTCGCCTGTTGGACGAACGTCCGCCGGCTGAACACCAGGATGAAGCTGATCAGGTAAAGCGACAGAGGCAGCACCCAGAGAAACGGCGCGGCCGCCACATCTGTCGTGATGTGAGATGTCGCCGCGATCATCAGCGCCGACGGGACGAAGGCGAGCGCCACCCAAAACACCATGCGAGCGGATTCCGGTGCGGCTTCGGTCGACTGCGCCGGCGCGAGAGTGGCCTCGCCGCCGCGGCGGAAGAACACCAGGCCTCCACACACCGCGATCAACGCGGTCAGCAGATAATAGCCGGAGCGCCAGATGCCGCCTTGAAAGCTGAGTGTGGAGAATGGTTCGGCGACAAAAGGATACGCAAACAATGCCAGCAGGCTCCCGACGTTGCTCGCCGCGTAGAGAAAGTAGGGATTTTCCGCCTGTCCAAGACCGGAGCGAGCGAACCACGCCTGCAACAGCGGCCCGTTGGCGGACAGTGCGAAGAAGGGAAAGCCGATCGATGCAGCGAACAGACCGAGCAGGAACAATTGCTCGCGGCCGGCCGGCGGCAGGCCCCAACCGCCCGCGATGGCAACCGGCAAAAAGATCGCTCCCCCCGACATGACAGCCAGATGGATCAACAACGCCAGCGGACCGCGTACAAAGCGGGTCAGAATGTCGGCATACGCGTAACCCAGGAGCAGGATGCCTTGAAAGAATACCATGGCCACCGACCATACCGATGGCGAGCCGCCAAACCGCGGCAACACCATCTTCGTGAACATGGGCTGCACGGCGAACAACAATGCTGCGCTGAGGAAAATGGCCGCGGTGTAGATCGGAATGAGTAAAATCGACGGGCTGTTGGTCTTGATGGAGGTGTCTGCGACCCGACCGCTTACCGACATTGTGTCACTCTAATCATTCGTACCAAGCCTATTGCTATCGAGTGACGCAATCACGCGCAAGCCGGCCATCGACTGAACGATGCGGCAGGCTTTGAAACAGACGGCGTTTTGGGTTCCATCGCCCCGGGGGAGCGGCGCGTCAGGCTGGAGCCGAGGCTGGAAGGCCGCCGGCGTTCCGGCGCCCGTTCGATTCCAACCCTCGCAATGATGCCCGCCAAAAACGGGATGCGAATGTTGCAATAGGACCACTTGAGCGCGATCCTTGCGGGCGTTTCAACGGCCGCGATCGCGTTTCAGTGCTCCGGGATCTTCATAACCTCCCGCAGACGGCGCGCCAGCTCGACCTTGCGATAGGGCTTGGTCAGGATCGCATCGTGTTCGCGAACCCGCTCGTGCGTTGTCAATGTTTCCAGCGCATATCCCGACGTCAGCAATACGCGCAGATGGGGCCGGGTGAGCCGCGCGCGGTCAGCCAACTCCCAGCCGTTGAAGCCGCCCGGCATCACGATATCCGTGAAAAGGATGTCGACATGAATATCAGTGCCCAGTTTCTGCAGCGCCTCGTTGCCGTCGACCGCAGACATCACCCTGTAGCCCAGGCTTTCCAGGCTCCTGATCGCATGCGAGCGGACGAACGGATCGTCTTCCACGACAAGAACCGCTTCCTTGCCGCTTGGCGCGGTCTCGTGGTCAATGCGAAACAGCGCCGGCGCGTCCACCGTCCTGTTCAAGACCGCCGGCAGATACATTCTGACCGTGGTCCCAAGGCCGGGCTCGCTGTAGATTGAAACGTGGCCATTGGACTGCTTGATGAAGCCGTAGACCATGCTGAGACCCAGGCCGCTGCCCTTGCCGACCTCCTTGGTGGTGAAGAAGGGTTCAAAGACCCTGTCCAGCACTCCTTTCAGCATGCCCTCGCCGTTGTCCGTGATGGCGATCAGCACATATTCCCCGGGACGGACTTCCGGGTGCAGCGAGTGATACTGGCCGTCGAGCGACACGTTCGCGGTCGAGATACTCAAGCGACCGCCGGAGGCCATGGCATCCTGCGCATTGAGGGACAGGTTGAGAATCGCCGATTCGAGCTGGGTCGGATCCGCATAGGCCGGGCGTAGCTCCAACTCAAAATCAGTGTTGATTTCGATGTTCTCGCGCAGCGTCCGTCGCAGCAATTTGTGCATCGAGTCCAGCAACCCATTGCAGTCGACCTCGATCGGCCGCAGCGTCTGCCGGCGACTGAAGGCCAGCAGGCGCTGCGTGAGCTCGGCTCCGCGCTCACCGGCGCGGCCAATATCGTCGGCAAGGCGCTTCAGGTCCTCTCGCGATTTGAGCTGTTCTCCCAGGAACTCGGCGTTACCGACGATGACCGTCAGGAGATTGTTGAAGTCGTGGGCGATGCCTCCGGAGAGCTGTCCCACCGTTTCCATCTTCTGGGCCTGGACGAGCTGTTCCTCGGTCTTCTTCCGGTCCGTCAGATCGTGAATGATTCCGACGAAGATGGATTCGCCGTCCTGCCTCGCTTCACCGACGGAAAGGTCCATCGGAAAGGTCGTTCCGTCCTTGCGCTCGCCCGTCACCTCGCGGCCGATGCCGATGATCTTGCGCTGCCCGGTATTGCGAAAATTCCTGATATAGCCGTCATGCTCGGTCCGGTAGGACGCCGGCATGAGAACCTTGACATTCTTGCCGATCACCTCGCCGGCGGCGTACTTGAATAGCCTCTCGCAAGCCGGATTGAACATCAGCACATTGCCGCGCGCATCGATCAGGATGACGCCGTCCACGGCAGTGTCGACGACGGCGTGCAGTCGCGCGGCACTCTCGCGCAGCGCGCGCTCGGTCCGCTCGCGTTCCGTCAGGTCGTGGATGATGCCGACGAAGATCGAACCACCCTCTTGCTTCGCCTCGCCGACCGACAGATCCATCGGAAAGGTCGAACCGTCCTTGCGTCGCCCCACGACCTCGCGGCCGATGCCGATGATCTTTCGTTCTCCGGTCCGGCTGAAATTGTCGATGTAGCGGTCATGCTCGTGCCGATAGTGGTCGGGCATCAGCATCTTGACATTGTTGCCGATGACTTCGTCGGCTCGATAGTGGAAGAGCTTTTCGCACGCCGGATTGAACATCAGCACTATGCCGCGCGCATCGATCAGGATGACGCCGTCGACCGCGGTCTCGATCACCGCCCGCAGCCATTCCGCCTCCATGTTCTTCCGTCGCGGCATGGGACCTATTGGGCTTTTGACAGCCTGTTATCCCGATTTGCGGCCTCTGCCAGACAGGAGTCGATCACGGACAATAACGTCGCCGGCGTGAACGGCTTGCGCAAACAGCGCGCTGCCCCCAGATCGAGTGCCATTCTCAGGAAGTCCGGAGCCGGCGCTCGCTGCTCGGCAAAGACATAGCCCGAGATGGCGATCAGCGGCACCGTCGGTGCATGCTGGTGAAAAACCCTGACCGATTCAAAGCCACGCATGTGCGGCATGAAAATGTCGACGATCATCAGGTCGAATGTCGTCTCTTCAAGCGCGCGCAATCCGGTCTCACCGCCGTCGGCGGTGGTGACCTCGTAGCCCTTACTCTCAAGCCATCCGCGGATCGCACCCGAAATCAACGGATCGTCGTCGACGATAAGAATACGCGTCATCATGAGCCCCGATGTTGAAGGTCGAAATTCCAACAACATTCCAACTGACGCAACTTTGCTCTCCGTATTCTCCTACCGTTCTTACCGACTTACCGGTGAATACGAATCGCATGCAAGCAAGAGTTGAATCCAGAGGCCCGAAGAAGTCTAGTCCGGTTTTGTGCGGTAACTCGTTCATGTGGTTCCCGAAAGAGCGGTTGCGCCAAAAACAAGACAGCGACGCTGACAGGAACCGTTGGTCTCGAGGAGAACCCAAAAGCTGGCGATCGCGCGAATCAGCGCTTCGGTGATTGGGCGACATCTCCGGCGCAAATTGGCCATGTCGCCCATACGTTCATCCGCGGGTGGAAGGTTTGCGAAAGACAAAATTGTTGCAGTAGTCCTTGCTCTTCCAGAACCATTCGCCGCTCTGGCGTTGATGGACGGCCGCATCGAATTTCGAGATCGGCAAGAGTTGGCTGCGACGGACGAAAGATCCTTCGTAACCCAAGCTCTCGAGGTAGGAGAAAACATCGTTGACGCTTCCGTGTGCGAGATGGCGGTTCTCACACTCGAAGACCAGCAATGGCGCACATTGGCGCAATATTCTCTCGGCCCCCTTCAGAATGTCGAACTCGGCGCCTTCGGCGTCGATCTTGAGCAGCCCGATCTTGTCGTGTTCGCTGAAATATTCATCCAACGCTACCAGCGGCACGGAGAGGGTTTCGAAGTTCTCGTCTTCGAGCGCCTTGCGGCCAAGCGACGCCCCGGGTTGATGGCCCCTCGGAACGAACAGATCCTGCACGCCGGAATGCGAATAGACGGCTTTGGCTTCCACCTTCACATTGTCGAGTTTGATGACCCGGCAGATTTTCTCCAGACCGCGCGCCAATTCCGGTTGCGGCTCGAAAGCGACGACGCCGCCATTCCCGCACCAGCAGGACAGCCAATAGATGAAACTGCCCTTGTTGGCCCCGATGTCACAGGCGATATCGGTGGGATGCAGATGCTGACGGATGACGCCGAATTCGACCTTCTGATCACGAAAACGTGCCTTCAGCGCTCTGACCCGGAACCTGATGCTCCCGGTTGCAAACCAGGCTCGGACAAAGGACACCAGCCTACCCTCCTCTGGCCTTCGCCAGCGTCGGTATCGCGATGACGAGAGCCAGCAGCAACAGGCCCGATGCGAGCAGGAACGGCGCGCCCGGCAGTTTGACCGGCGCCAGCTCCCCGATGAAATAAGCGAAGGTGAGCGTGAACAGGAACGGGCCCGCGAGTTGGGCCATGCTCTGCACGCTCGCCGTTGCACCCTGCAGCTGGCCCTGTTGGTCCGGGGCGACCAGTTGCGTCATCAGGGCCTGCGACGCCGCCCCGGCGACGCCCCATAGTGACATCACGGGAATGCCGAGCCAGAACAGCGGGCCGGTGGGCGCAGCGCCATAGATCAAGAAACCGGCGGCGCCGCAGCCAAGCCCGAGCAGCAGCGCCCGGCGTTCGCCAAGGTGCCTGACGATCGGCCCGATCGCAGTCCCCTGCACCACCATCGAGCAGACGCCGACCAACGCCAGTGTCAGGCCGACCGTCGCTGCATCCCAGCCGTAGCGATAGGTCGCATAGAGCACGAAGGTGGAGGGCAGCACCACATGCGCAACCTGTGCAAGGAAGTTCACCAGCGACAACCCTGCAAGTATCCGGTCGGTGCCCAACAGACGCAGCGCCCCCAGCGGATTCGCGCTTTGCCAGCGAAACGGCGAACGCCGATCTCGGGGCAAGGATTCCGGCAGGATCAACAGGCCATAAAGCGTGTTGGCAAAGCTTAGCGCTGCAGCGACCCAGAACGGCAGCCGCGGATCCATGCCGCCGAGCAGGCCGCCGAGCGCCGGTCCGAGAATGAATCCCGCGCCGAAGGCCACGCCGATCTTGCCGAACACCGCGGCGCGCTTTTCCGGTGGCGTCACATCTGTGATGTAGGCGAAAGCTGTCGAGACGCTGGCGGAGGTGATACCCGAGATCACCCGGCCGATGAAAAGCCAGATCAGCGACGGCGCCCACGCCATCAGCACGTAGTCCAGTCCGAGGCCGAAATTCGACAACAGCACCACCGGCCGCCGACCGAAGCGGTCCGACAGGCCGCCCAGGACCGGTGAAAAGACAAACTGCATCGCCGCCCAGGCGGTGCCGAACAGTCCAAAGATCCGCGCTGCGCTGGCGGTATCGCTGTCGACGAAGCTTTCCACGAGCTTGGGCAGAACCGGCAAGATCAGGCCGAGCGCGAACATGTCGAGCAGGATCGTCACGAAGATGAAGGCGGCCGCGGCGCGGTGCTGCGTGCCGCGTGACGGCGCGCCGATCACACTGGTCGGAATTTCGTCTGCCATAGTTTCGACGCGGATTGCTCGGGAAATCGCGGGGCGCAGACTTATACACGCCCCATCGGGCATCGCAATCCGGACCTCGCCGTACCGATGATGGGACCCGATGCGGCCGTCCGCGCGCGGTCGACCTCGCCACCGCGACATCCCGGCCACGGTCAATGATTATTCCGTGCGGATCTTGCGAAACACCTTTTCTGGCCGAACGCGTGGCTTGCGACGCATGGCAGACAAAATGGAATGGGCCAGCAGGCCGACGAAATAGCTGCACTGGACGATGGTTTGCGCGAGGATCACCGTCAGCGCGGCCTCCAGCACCGAAGAGCCGCGCGCGGCCGAAACGCCGATTGAAACCAACAACAGCAACACGAGAACGGGCACCAACGTTCGCATTCGGAATCTCGTGCCGATCGCGAATCCGATCGTTGCGAGAATAACGGCAGTATATCCCATTCGACTTCCCAGCGATCTATCGACAGAACGTCCCGTGTCGCTCCGATCGAATCGGAGCGGGAACATCGGATTTCGTTTTGATGGATGGACTTCGCGCGCGAACGCTAGTCCGCCGCGTTCGGCTTGAGGACCGCTTGCACCGCAGACTCATCGGCCCGCGAATCGGCCTGGATGACGAGGCGGTGAACTTCGTTTCGGCCGATGTCCCTGACGCGGATCCAACCGCGGCCGGCGAGCAGGTCGGCGCGGACGGTTGCAAGATGGCGCGCCATCTGTCGAGCGGCTGCTCTCGCCCCGGCCTTGTGCTCGAACAACAACCCTCCGGGATCGAGAACGACGTAGCGGTCGAAGAAAAGATCGAAAAAGAAACGATGCATGGGCAATCACACTTGGTAACTGGGTAACTGGCTGAAACTGAAAGCTCGTGAGGAGCCTTCGCAAATGTTTGGATGAAATGGCGCGCCTTCTGGCGCCTCCGACGGGGCATGGCGGCCCGGGAGCATCGGCACCCCATAGACCCGTCGCCGGCAGCGGACTTGGACAAAAGCGACGAAAGAGCGGACCGGGGTCAAAACACGGACTCGTGATCTTGACGGGCGCCGCGGGCCAAGCCGACGAAGGCCAATCCAGCAAGGATGCGGGACATCTCTTACGACGGTCGCTTGTCTTACGATGGCCGCTTGCGCCTGTGCGCGAAGGGATTGGCTTTTTCGCGCAGCGTGATCCGCACCGGCGTGCCCGGCAGGTCGAACGCCTCGCGCAAGGAGTTGATGAGATAGCGCAGATAGGATTGCGGCACCGCATCGGCGCGCGAGCAGAACAGCACGAAGCTCGGCGGCCGCGCCTTGGTTTGCGTGATGTAGTTGAGCTTCAGTCGCCGGCCCGAGACCGCGGGCGGCGGATTGGCGTTGACGGCCTGTTCGAACCAGCGATTGAGGGACGAGGTCGGCGCGCGCTTGTTCCACACCGCGTAGGTCTCGATGATCGCCTCCATCAGGCGGTCGATGCCCTCGCCCATCAGGCCCGACACCGCGACGATCGGAACGCCCTTGACCTGCGGCAGCCAGTGATCGGCCTCGCCGCGCAGGGCCGAAATCTGGCCCGGCTTGCCGTCCATCAGATCCCATTTGTTGATTGCGATCACGAGCGCCCGCCCCTCCCGCTCCACCAGATCGGCAATACGCAGATCCTGTTCCTCGAAGCGATGCTGCGCGTCCATCATCAGCACGACGACTTCGGCGAAGCGCACGGCGCGCAGCGCATCCGCCACCGACAGCTTTTCCAGCTTCTCTTCGATCCGCGAGCGCCGCCGCAAGCCTGCCGTGTCGAATACGCGGAAGGCCCGGCCCTTCCAGTCGATCTCGACCGCGATCGCATCGCGCGTGGTGCCGGCCTCCGGACTCGTCAACAGCCGCTCCTCACCGAGCAGATGGTTGATCAGCGTCGATTTTCCGGCATTGGGCCGGCCGATGATCGCGACCCGGATCGGCCGCGTCGGCGAGGCCTCATCCTCCTGGTCGTCCGCCTCCTCCGCATCGCGAGACGCCGGCACGAGCGCGCGCAGGGCATCATAGAGTTCGCCGAGACCTTCGCCGTGCTCGGCGGAAATCGGGATCGGATCGCCGAGACCGAGCGCGTAAGCTTCCATCGCGCCCGCATCGCCGTGCTTGCCCTCGCTCTTGTTGGCGAGCAGCAGCACCGGCTTGTTGGCGCGGCGCGCAACATCGGCGAAGGCGCGGTCGGCCGGCGTCAATCCTGCGCGCGCGTCGATCACGAACATCAGGGCATCAGCGAGCTTGATCGCGGCTTCCGTCTGCTCCTGCATCCGCGCCGTCAGCGAGCCCTTCGCGCCCTGATCCAGCCCTGCGGTATCGATGATTGTGAATTCGAGATCGCCAAGCCGCGCCTCGCCTTCCCGACGATCGCGCGTGACGCCCGGCAGATCATCGACCAAGGCAAGCTTCTGCCCTACGAGGCGGTTGAACAGCGTGGATTTTCCGACATTGGGCCGGCCGATGATGGCAATCGTAAACGACATGAATGATCCCGGCGCCGCCGATGGGCGGACTCGGCAATCGATGTAGCGCAATGAGGCGAAAAACCGAAATCAGCGCGTGAACGTGCCGGCCGGCAGCGGCGCAGGGAATGGCGCCTGCGACTGTTGCGTGGACTGAGACGGAGAGGCCGCGGACTGGTCGGGCGGCGGCGCAGTCGTGCGCCTGCGTACGAGCTTCTTCGCGGGCTTCGGTGGTGGCGGGGCCGCGGGCGTGGCGTCCTCCTGAGGGACCGCTTCTCCGTTGGGCTCGGCGGCAGGCTCCTCCGCCGCAGGGGCCGCGCTCGTCATGGCAGGCTGCTTGCCCTTGCCCTTCGACTTGGACGCCTGCTTCGACTTCGGCTCCTCGGGCGGCGGAGCCATAGGAGTGGGCGCGGCCGCGGCGACGGCATTTTGCTGCTGCTGATCCTGCTGCGCGCCCTTGTACAAATCCTTCGGCACGCCCTGTTCGAGGCCCGGCACGCCATCCGGGAATACGGGTTTGCGGTCACCCGGCAATTTCTTCTTGGTGTCGAGGAAATCAAGCAGGTCGCTCGGATCGAAGGACCCGAAGCCGCTCGAACAGCCGGCCAGCGCGCCCGAAAAGGCGATCAGGACTGCGGCGGCGATCAGACGTTGCGGACGGCGCATGGTCGATCTCTGGTTCAAATTCGTTCCTTGCCTTCGGCTCGTGTCACCGGCTCCCGGTCGTCAGCTCTTGAGCGTCAACTCTTGAGCATCAACTCTTGGCGACCGGTGGAAGTAACGCTTGCAGCGCTTCTGCGCGAGAACGCACGCTGGAGGGTGTCTCGCCGTCGAGCGCGATCATGTCAAGCCATTGCCGGGTGGCAGTCGCGTCATTGGTTCGCCACGCCGACAATGCCAGTAACTCGCGTGCCACATGGCGGTAGGTCGCTCCGGGCCCCGTCGACGGCTCGAGACGCTGCAGCATGTTCGGGTAGCTCGTCGAGTCGAGCAAGAGCCCCGCCGCGCGAATCCTCGCGAGTTCCTGCTGTTCGGAACCTGTGCTGCGATCGGCAGCGATGTCGTCGAACATCTTGGCGGCCGCCTGCGGGTCACGGTTGGCGGCTTCTGCGGCGGCACGGAACCTCGCCAGCATCCGGTACCCCGATGGCGCCTTCGCAGCGAGATCGGTAAAAGCCGCTTCCGCATCGGCATGCTTGTTCTGCTCCGACAGTTCGATGGCCTTGTCGAAGGCGTCCCCGGCCTCGGCTGCCTTCTTGGCTTCCAGATATTGGTAGCCGCGCCAGCCCCCGACGCCGGCGATGATCAGGAGCGCCAATGCGATGAAGTAGAGGGAATATTTGTCCCACAGCTTCTTGAGCTGCTCACGGCGGACCTCCTCGTCTACTTCGTCAAATAATTCAGTCACTTAGCGAAATCCCATCTCCGCGGCCACGGGCGTCCTGTGGAACCGGCTGTACACCTTGCGCCTCAGATCGCGGCGTACCCTATCGATAAGGCAGCGACAAGGCAAAACGGGCAAGATCAAGGCGCTCTCACGCGCCCAACGCCTGGCGGAACTGGTGTTGCATCAGCTTCCCGTTGGCGTTGCGCCGGCCGCCGCGCCCGCTGTTGCCGAAGCCTCAGCTTCCCATCACGGGAACGCCGATCACCACGGGATGGAATGCGAAGGCCAGCGCCAGATAGGCCACGATCCCGACCACGATCGCGATGGCGTCGTTACCAAGTCCTCCGACGGGAATCGGCGGCGCGCCCGGGTCCGCGCGATGCTTCAGCGAGATGCGGTCGAACACCGCCCAGGCCAGGAACGAGCCGAACAGGATGATCGAGCCGAGATCGCCGTTGGCGAGGAGATGCGCGGCCGCCCACAGCTTGACGCCGGCCAGCATCGGATGTTTCACGCTCGTATAGATCCGGCCCCTGATATAGGAGGCCACCACCAGGATCACCGCCGGCAGCATCAGCGCGACCGTGATGTGCTTGAACACCTTCGGCGGATCCCAGACGTCGATCCAGCCGGTCGCGCGATAATGCGCAAAGCCCCAGACGATGAGGGCAAGGCCGGCGAACGACACCAGCGCATAGCCGCCCTTGTAGCCGCCCTCGCCCATCGAGGCGACGAAGCGAGCGCGAAGCTCGCGCTGGGTGGTCAGCGTGTGGGCGCCGAGAAACAGTACGAGGCCCAGGATCATCACCAAGAGTCCCAAATATTCCTCCCCTGCGTGGCAGCCTTCCGTCACCTCCGCGTATCATTCAAGCGTCCCCGAACGCAATGCGTCACATGGTACGCCTGCGCCCGCCCGTTGCGATTCAGGATTCGCGCGTCTGACGCGTCACTTCCCTGACTGCTTGCCGAGATCGCGATTGTCGACATAGCGGATCATGAGCGGCCTGCCTGCGAGCGCGCCGCCAAGGCCGCTGGTAAATTTCAGCGGCAGACAGGCGTCGAGCGAGGCGTTGATCGCCTTCAGATAGGTCGCGCGGGTATCGGCCGATATGCCCTCGGTGGCATAAGTCAGCCGTGGCGCTCCAATCATCTCACCTGACTTCTTGAAGCTGAACCGCACCGACATCTGCATGCCCTCGCGCCCGTCATCGGCAGGCGGCGGCGACCAACAGGCGCGAAGGGCAGCGAAGAGATCGCCGATCGTGTCGAGATCATGGTCGGGCCGGACATATTTCGCCGCGTCCTCTTGCGCGGGCACGCTCTGGATCGTGAGCTGGAGGTTCTCGCCATAGGGATAATCGATTTCGGGAATGCAGGGACCGTGGTTGAAGACGCTGCAGAAATAGGGCGTGCAGGGCCTGTTATCGAGCACGCTGCAGGGCGCATGCGAAAACGGGATGGGATTGATCTGCCGCGGGCGGGCATCGGCCGGGCCGGGCATCAGCACGATCAAGGCCGCAAGGATCAGATCAAAAAGGATGCGTCGCAACATGGTCGGCCTTCTCGGGAGGGTGCCAGCCATCTTCTCAGATAGGAAGTTGCCCGCCAGATGGCACCTGGGGGAAGCCGATCACAACCGCGCGTTCATGGCCGCGAGTTCCGCGATCAGCGCCTGTTCGCTGGGCTGGTCGAGCACGCCCGCCGCATAAAGCGAAATGCCGCCGTAAAGCGTGATGTAGACCTTCATCACCGCGCGGCGACGCTCCGCCGGCGTCTCGATATCGCTTGCAAAGATCCGCATCGCCTCGGTGATGACCAGGTGAACCGCGCGCTGCAGCGGCGGATTGTGCTTCATGGTCGCATGCGGGCGGCTCGTCATCAGCGCGTAGATCGCGCGGTTGGCGAGCGCGAAATGCACATAGCTCGCGGTGTAGTCGTCTGGCGTCTTGGCGTCCACCAGCAGCGCGGCGAGCTTGGTGTAGGCTTGCGTCGCAACCGCATCCAATAGCGCCTCACGGTGTTCGAAATGATTGTAGAGCGAGCGGTGGGCGACCCCGACCGCATCGGCCACCTCGCGCAGGCTCAAACGTTCATGGCCGCCCTTCGCCACCAGGCGAGTGGCGGCCTTCAGCGCGGCCTCTCTGAGATTGCCATGGCGATAGGTGGTCCGGCGCGGTTTTGAAGTCATGCCCCTTGATCCGAAGGCGTTCCTCAAAATGCCAGCGCCTGGCACCGACCCGTTGCCTACGCGTACGGTTCAGGCCCGACGTGCCACGCGGTCCTCGCCATATTGCGGGGTGATGTCCTCGTCGATCGCAGCGCGAATGAGGCTGATCACGGCGCCGCGCGCCCGCGCCTTGGTCGCGGCATGGGCGGCCATGTCGAGCGTGCTCAGCGCTCGCGCGGCCTCCTCGGCGCAGCGTTCGAGCGTATCGGCAGGCACGGCGCGATCGACGAAACCGGCCGTGACGGCTTCCACAGGTCCGAACATTTCCGCCGTCATGACGGCCCGGCTGAAATAGGCCGGCGTCAGCCGCTGCCGCGCGATCTCGATCGCAAAGCGGGGCACCGTGAGCCCGATCGCGACCTCGTTCATCCCGATCCGGTAGTTGCCCTCGGCGGCGAGGCGGTGATCGCTGGCCATGATCAGGAACGCGCCCATCGGAAAGGCATTGCCCTGGCAGGCCGCGACCACGGGAAACGGAAACGACAGGATGCGCAGCGCCAACTCCGCGCCGGCTTTCAGCATCTGATACTGCTCCTCGGCGCTGCCCTTGGCGAAAACGTTGAGATCGAAGCCGCCGGAAAAATGCCTGCCCCGCGCTTTCAGGATCGGAACCGTCTTGTCCCTTTCGGCCTGATCGAAGGCAGCGTGCAGCGCATTCAGCATGGCGAGCGACATCACATTGGCCTTGCCGTCGTCCATCACGACGGTGCTGACGGGGCCGGACCGCGCATAGGTCACGAGATCTGTCATTTGAGCCTCCCTGGCTATAAGCATCCAGTGGATACTTTCGCGGTTTCAAGAGAGGTTCAAGGGATTTTTCGGACGAGGCGCATGCATGGGGGCATCCGCGGCATGCATGGGTGACGCCGACGCTGCTCGGACGACCGCTAAGTGCACTGCCGTCATCGTCCGCGAAGGCGGACGATCCAGTATTCCAGAGGCTTTGGTGTTAGAATCGAGAGGCTACGGCGTACTGGGTCCCCCGCCTTCGCGGGGGACGACAAACAGTGCGAGACGCTCACGCCCTCTTCTTCACGTCCTTGATGCTGGAGAAGGTGATGCCCTCGGCGCGCTCCTTGGTGTAGCCGAGATAGAACTCGTTCTTGGCGAGAAACACCGGATCGCCGTCGACGTCGTCGGCGACGCCGGAGCCGTTGGCGATGATGAAAGCCTCCAGCTTCTTGCGGTCGTCGGAGGAAATCCAGCGCGCGAGCTGGAATTCGCTCACTTCAAACTCCACCGGCAGCGCATATTCGGCATCCAGCCGCGCTTTCAGCACGTCGAGCTGCAGCGGGCCGACCACGCCGACCAGCGCCGGCGCGCCGTCACGGGGACGGAACACCTGCACCACGCCCTCCTCCGACATCTGCTGCAGCGCCTCTTTCAGCTTCTTTGCTTTCATCGCGTCCGTCAGACGCACCCGGCGGACGATTTCCGGCGCAAAACTGGGCACGCCGACAAAAGTGAGATCCTCGCCCTCGGTCAGGGTGTCGCCGATCCGGAGCGTCCCGTGGTTGGGAATGCCGACGACGTCGCCGGCAAACGCTTCGTCCGCCAGCGCGCGATCCTGGGCAAAGAAGAATTGCGGGCTCGACAGCGACATGTTCTTGCCGGTGCGCACCAGCTTCGCCTTCATGCCGCGGGAAAGCTTGCCGG
>WNGQ01000381.1_pt1 | contig 68321 bp, 65 predicted proteins | sample 5407661 | NCBI WGS metagenome assembly WNGQ01 (sample SAMN13153382, study PRJNA577476) | soil metagenome | isolation source: 60 cm soil or saprolite under Garry oak tree replicate 2 | place: USA:California | collected 2016-06-15
GTCCATTGGATGGGAACCTGCTGGACGCCTTCGTGCGGCTCGTCAGACTCCTGGATTCCCCTGCCGAAGCGCCGGTCCTCCTGCCGCTGATCACGCGGGAAATTATCTACCGACTCCTGATGGGAGAGCAGGGTGGCCGACTCCGTCACCTTGCTCTTCAGGGGGGCTACACACCCTACATTGCCAGAGCGGTCGGACGACTCCGTCAAGACTTCGACCAGCCACTTCACATCGAGGAACTCGCGCGAGAACTGGGCATGAGCGTCTCGGGGTTCCACCACCACTTCAAAGCCGTCACGGCGATGAGCCCCCTGCAATTCCAGAAGCGGCTGCGGCTCCAGGAGGCCCGCCGTCTGATGCTGGGCGAAGACCTCGACGCGGCAAGTGCGGCCTATCGCGTGGGCTACCATGACGCCTCCCATTTCAATCGGGAGTACAAAAACCTCTTCGGCGTCCCACCGATGCGCGACGTGCAACGGCTGCGGGAAGCGGCCCTGGAAAGCGCTGGCCGATGAGCCAGAGAGAACCGCTCTCCAGGCTGATGACAGGATATGCTGGCCACGATCCCGCTTTGTGCAGCCTATCGTGGCCGTGAGTTTTCTTAACCCTGTGAGAGCCGATCTTCGGGAAATGTTCCGATTTGAAGCATATTCTGCCACTCCCCCTCATTCCTTGCGCGTTCGCCAGCCTACACTTGAAGAGCTTGGTCAAAAAGCCGAGACGAGAGTACAAGAAGGCCGAGCTAGGCACGTCTCTGGCAGACATAAATCATCGCAGGAGAAGTGGCGGTCAGAGGTTCTTGCTGCCAATTGCCGTAACACGAGCGGATCTGAAACCCATTGTAGAAGAGCAAGGCTTCTATCTCTTGGGGAAAGACATAGCGCAGGGCTACGCGCAGCGTCTTCTCTCTTTGCTGGCCTCCTGGCTGAAGAAACGTGAGATGGCGGGTGTAGTGCTGGATCTGGGTCATGGGATCGTAGTGTTGCTGCTCAGTAACCACGAGGTGCCCTCCCTCAGGGGTCGCGTACGTATCTCCTTGTGGATGGCGAACTTCCAGAAGATTACGTGGGGAGGGATTGCGTGTTTCAAAGAGAAAACATCCCTCTGGAAGCAAATGTTCCCGGACGCGCGCCAGCATCGCTTCCTGGTCCTCTCGCGTCAGAAAGAATTGAAAGACATTTTCCAGCATGTAAATGAAAGGAAACTGCTTCTGGAGATGGAACGTGCGCGCATCAGCCACCACCCAGTCAATAGAGATGGCTTGCTGCGCCGCCTTCTGGCGCGCTCGCGCAATCATCTCTGGGGTGATATCCACACCCGTCACCTGATAGCCAAGCGCCGCCATACGAAGGGCCATACGTCCCGTTCCACACGCCAGATCCAGCAGAGGCCCTCCGAGCGAGCGCGCCCACTGCTCGGTCAATGGATAATCGTCATAATAGCCCTCGTCTTGCAGATCATAGATCTGCGGATCTCGAAAATCTTCCAGATTATCATGATCAATCATCACGGTCCCTTTCGCGCACTCATGGTTCGCCACCGAATTTACAACGCTCAGGAAACGTATACCAGATGTGGAGCGGTTTTCCCAGGCACGTTCCTGCCAGTGCTCATGATTGGCGTCACGTGCTCACCTTTCCTACAAGGCTGCTCAGGCTTCCGTGCCCTTGCATACGGTCGATCCTCGCAATACGTCTCGCACGTGTAGCGGATGTGGACACTGTGCGAAAGCCAACCGCAAGTCCCAAGCCTCTTTTTGTTGTGTGCAATGTGGCTACTCCTGTAACGCTGATCGGAACGCCGCTCTCAATATCTCTCGGGCTGCCGTCATGCAGCCTCTTGCATCGGGACACGCCCAGGTGCAAGCCGCTGGGCTTTAACCCACGCGGTTCATGACCATAAATCCCACCATCATAAGGAATAGAATAGTATGGAAATATCATCATTTTCAGCAATCGAAACAGAGTTCATTGACCGCGTCCACAACGTCGTCTGGTGCAACCTCGCCACCATCAACACGCTCAACCGACCACAATATATAAAGGAGCAGACCACCCAGGTTTCGGCCTATTAATGCTGACTCCCTGGCGCATCGAACTAGCAAACCTGCCCAGCGAATCTGAGTCTGGCACGCAAAAAACCCCTCGCAAAATCGGAAAGAAATCCACCTAAATCTCTCGCACTGACACCCAGCAACCAGGTTCTACATGAACCAGCTTCGGAAGCGGCTCGGTACCCGTAGGGGCGGGCGACGCCTTGTGTTGTGCGTCGCCCTCTCCCCCCGACGCCGCCGCTCAAGCCATCTCGCCCTACCACATGCGCCTGGCCCTTCACCCGTAAAGTGCCTCTTGGAGCCGCATCGTATATAGTAGGGTTGACCCTTGCGGTCAACCTTACGGTCAACCTTGGGGGTGGGCTTGAGGGGTGGGCTTGAGGGGCGGGCGCGGGCTGCTCGCGTCGCTTACGTTCATAACCCTGTTGTAACTCCCGCTCGCCCTGTATCGGCCCCTCCCCTCCCTTCTTACCTCGCCACCACCACCTCGCCCTCCCGCACCTCATATATATGCGCCTGCCCCACAATCTCCTCCGGAAAGCTGGACAGATCAGTAGCCGTCAGGAACACCTGCTCGTGCCGCATCACCTCGCGCAGCAGGTGCCCACGCCGCTGCACATCCAGCTCGCTGAACACATCATCCAGCAGCAGCACCGGCTCATCCTCGGTACACGCCCGCATATAGGCAAGCTCGGCCAGCTTCGCCGCGAGAGCCGTCGTACGCTGTTGACCCCGCGACCCATACGTCAGCATATTGACACCATTCACCATGAACTCCAGGTCATCGCGGTGCGGCCCCAACAAGCACACCCCCTGGATCAACTCCCTCTTGCGTACCTCCCGCAGCTGAGCAAGGAACTGCTGCTGGGCCTCCACCGGATTCCACGCCGCATCGACCTTGAATGAGGGACGATAGACAACTTGCATCTGCTCGCGCCCACCACTTAGCGTCTCCTGCAGCACAGTCGTCTGCTGGTTAAGCGCGGAGAGCATACGCAGCCGTTCAAAGACAATCACATTCGCCAGCGTCGTCAGCCTCTCGTCCAGATACTCCAGCAGGCGCGGATCTTCCAGGTTATCCCGGATACGTTTGAGCAATGCCGACCGCTGCGCAACGATCTTCCGGTACTGCACCAATGCCTGGCAGTAGCGTGGCTGTACCTGGCAGAGAGCGCGGTCAAGAAAACGCCTCCGCTCCTCTGGAGAGCCATCAACCAGGTACAGGTCCGTCGGCGCGAACAGCACCACCTTCATCTGTCCAATCAGGTCAATCACCTTCTTCGGAACGGCATTGACCTTAACGCGTTTGCGCTGCGTATTGGCCGGCAGCGCAATACTGCTCTGGGGAGCATCCGCCCCTTCCAGGACCGGAGGTGTGGGATCAAAGATCACCATTTCAAGCTCCACGTCATCCTCGCGTCGTTTGACGTCAGCCTTCATATGGGCTATGTGGTCAGGAGCGTACCAGTTTACAACTTCGCGATCGGCCGTGGTGTGAAAGGAACTGCCTGTAGCCAGCATTCCAATGCCTTCGAGCAGGTTCGTTTTGCCCTGGGCGTTCTCCCCGTAAAACAGAAAGAGCCCTCGCCCCAGGGAAAGGTCAAGGTGCCTGTAATTGCGGAATTCATTCAGCCAAAGGTGGGAAAGATACATTCTATGTCTCAGGTAGTCCCAGGTAGCAAGGGCATTCGCAGGGGAAGTGGGGTGCGGGTATCAGCTTTCCTGTCTTGGCCCATCTGGCCTGCTTACCCTGCTTACCCGCATCCCCATCAAAGACTGCTAGCGGTTGGTGTGCATCGGCATAATGACGTACGTGTAATCAGCATGCCCAATCGGCTTGATCACGCCGGGCTTCGTCGGCGCGTTTACCTCGATCGCCACCTCGGGCGTTCCAATCACGGACAGCACATCCGCCAGATACTTGACGTTAAAGATGATTTGCTGCTCAGGCCCGTCAACAGCCGCATTCAGAATACCCTGGTTATCTCCCAGGTCCTCGGCGTTCGCCTCAATAGTGACAACACCCGGCTCCAGCCCGCTGCCATCACCACCCTCGATCTTAACACGCGTAATGTTCGAGCTATCGCGTGCGAACAAAGCCGCCGATTTGACCCGTGCGTCAAACGTCTTCGTGTCTACAACCGCTCGCGTCGTATGCTCTTTAGGGATGATCTGGCGATAGTTGGGGAAATTCCCCTCGATCAGCCTCGACACAAGATCGACCTGCTCTGTGTGGAAGAGCACCTGGCTGCGATTGGGCGTCACAATCATCTGCACAGCCCCTTCCGAAGGCAGAATACGTGCCAGCTCTTTCAGCGTGCGGGCAGGAATGAGAATATCGCCATGCACAGTGTCGTCTCCAGGCAGCGGGGTGGTACGTACCGCCAGTCTGAAGGCATCTGCGGCTGCGAACGTCACCTGTTCGTTCCCTACCTGCACAAGCACACCCGTAAAGACTGGGCGCGACTCGTCTTCGGAGGCAGCAATCACCACCTCGTCAATCATCTCTTTAAGCGTAACCGCGTCCAGTATCACTGGCGGCTCTCCACCTTCAGCGCTGGGTATCAAGGGGAATTCTGAAGCATCCATACCCTTGATATTCGCGCTGCTCCCCTCGCTCTTGATATTCATTTTATTCGTATCTTCCGGTACCGTAATATCAACCGCCGACTGCGGCAAGCTATTGACAAAGTCAGTGAGCAGTCGTGCGGGAACCGTCGTCGATCCTTCCTCGTGAATCTGGCAGTCCACCCAACAATTGATCCCGATCTCCAGGTTCGTAGCCGACAGCCTCAGACGATCATTATCAGTCGCTATTAAGATATTGGCGAGAATAGGCAGTGTGCTCCGATTCGAGACAGCGTGGCTTACAATCGAAAGCCCACGGCTCAAATCTTGTTGTTTGCATGTAATTTTCACAGGTGATCTTCCTCCAGGTAAGCCATTGAACAGTTGAAATTCCAGGTAAGTATACCGCAATCCATTAGAGAGGACAAGGTTCACTGTACGATTTCGTCATCTTTCTTACCCTCTTTCAGGAACCTTTCATTATCCTCCCCCAACAGCGGAGGAGCCTTATACAGCCTCGTTGGCGTCTCCGAAAGATGCATGGGCGACCCCGAAAGCTTGATAGTTCCTGCCGTTGGATGCTCGCACTCCCAGATAAAGCCGCGCGCCTGCAGCTGCTCATCGTTGAACACCTGGCTGACCGTGTTGATGGGTCCGCAAGGAATGCCCGTTGCGCGCAGCTCCGCCAGCCACTCATCCGTCTCACGCTTCTGAAACGACTCTTGCAAGGTCGGTATCAGTTCGTTGCGGTTGCGCACTCTCAGCGGGTTCGTCGTAAAGCGTGGATCTGTTGCCAACTCTTCCCGGTCCAGCAGCTTGCAAAGCGCTTGATAGAGCCGGTCATTGCCGCAAGAAACAACGATGTAGCCATTCGAGGTGCGGAAAGCCTGGTAAGGCACAATATTTGGATGGTCGTTGCCCAGGCGTTGTGCCTCTTCCCCCGAAATAAGGTAGTTTGCTGAAACGTTGCCCAGCAGGGAGACGGCAGCCTCGAACAGCGAGATATCGATATGCTGCCCCTGCCCTGTGCTCTTGCGTACATAAAGCGCGGCCAGGATAGATATGCAGGCAAACATTCCGGCGCTGTTATCCGCAACTGGTGAACCAACGCGCTGCGGTTCGCCATCGACCTCCCCGGTCACCGACATAACCCCGGATTCCGCCTGCGCCACGAAATCATAGCCGGGACGCATCGCATAAGGTCCATCCCGCCCGTACCCGCTGATCGAGCAGTAAATCAAGCCTGGATTGATAGCTCGTAGTGACTCGTAGTCCAGCCCCTGCCTTTTCAGCGCACCGGGGCGGAAGTTCTCGACCAGCACGGTAGCGCTGCTCACAATTTCAAGTAGCCGCTTCTTATGTTCTGGATTATTGAAGTCGAGGGTGATACTATACTTGTTGCGGTTCAGCCCCAGGTAATAAGCGCTCTCTCCGGCAACATAAGGGGGGCCGAACTGGCGTGTATCATCTCCTTTACCGGGCTGCTCTACTTTAATAACCGTTGCGCCCATGTCACCCAGCATCATCGTACAATATGGACCAGCAAAAACACGCGAAAGATCAACGACGACAACGTCTGATAGCGGTGCTTTCGGGTTAACTGATCGCTGGGGTTCTTCGTTATTCGCTTTCTGCTTATTCATAAGGGTTTTATCCGTGTCCTAACAACCAGGTGTTGTTGCTAGATATTGGTTTTGCATTCAAGACAGCTGCCACACACCTTGTAAATAAGGAAACCAGCGGCATATAAAGCCCCCGCAACTTTACAATCTGACAGTTCATCTTGAGAAAAACGTGAACGACACCGAGGTACGTGTTGTGATCGGATTATATCGTTGTTTCCCCATCTTGGCAAGCCAGAGCAACTAACAGGTTGTATGAATTGTTTGTGGCTCATTCCCTGGCACATATTTGTACCTGAATGAACCCCTGTTACCTCCTCTTATGATACATGAGCACCTCTGCGACAAGTGAAACAAGTGAAACAAATGAAACAAGTGAAACAAAAAACGAACAGAGTGATAAAACGGAGTCGCTCCCAATACGGCATCACAAAATACCCACCTGTGAAAGGCCCTGAGTATATCCCCACGCCTCTCTCTTTTCTAACAAACTGCAGACGGCCACTAGACTACCGCACATCATCACTATGCTGATGTGTGATACCATAGTAAGGAACATAGTGCTCTTTCAATCTCGATTCGAAAACAAAAATGCATTGGGGCTTGCCCCCGCCAGGGCTCGCCTCCACCTTGAGGTTCGCCTCCGCCCTACCTCTAACCATCAAAGGAAAACTATGAACGAACATCTCAATCTCCCCCAGACATATAGATACTCTCAATGGAGATTCATGAAGGTACGGGACCGCCTCACCCCTCAGGCTGGTCAACAACGAAAGAGTGTTATATCTCTCCCACCTCCTCTACTCGTGTTCCTCTCAATCATCTCGGTTCAACTCGGCGCAGCCTTTGCCAAAAGCCTGTTCCAGACTATTGGCTCTGGGGGCATCGTGTTCTTGCGCGTTGGGTTTGCAGCCATCGTCCTCTTGCTTATGTGGCGTCCACGGGTACGGCAATACACCCCTGCGAACTACGCCCTGATAATGCTATTTGGACTAACCATTGCCGTGATGAATGCAGCCTTCTACGCAGCCATTGCCCGCATTCCACTTGGGATAGCCGTCACCCTGGAATTTGTCGGCCCGCTAGGAATCGCCGTAGCAGCATCGCGCAGCCGGCGTGACCTGTTGTGGGCCGGCCTTGCAATAAGTGGAGTAGCCTTGCTTGCTCCCATTGGTAATGTCAACATCGATCCATTGGGCGTGGGACTGGCGCTGTTGGCCGGTGGCGGTTGGGCAGCCTACATCCTGCTCAATGTCCGTATCGGTCGCGCCTTTACAGGAGGTGCTGGCCTTGCGCTCAGCATGAGTGTAGCAGCGCTGGTGCTCATCCCGCTCGGCGTGGGAAGTGGCAGAGGCATGTTGCTTAATCCCAAGGTTCTCCTGGTAGGAGTTGGCGTGGCCGTGCTTTCTACCATCATCCCCTTTTCACTGGAGCTCGAGGCTCTTCGACGTCTTCCTGCTCGGGTGTTTGGGGTGCTGATGAGCCTGGAGCCAGCCATTGCAGCGCTCATCGGCTTTGTCGTGCTCAGGGAAACTATTGGCTTACGTGCGCTTGTCGCACTCATACTCATCATAGTGGCCTCGGGTGGTGTCTCATTCTTCCAGCAGCGCGACTATGTTGAGTAATAACCAGTCACCAACAGAAGGAAAACACACATGCTACTTGATCTCCAGCCATTCGCAGATGCAGACTTCTGCTACCTCACAACCATTGGCCGCGTTACAGGTCGCCCGCACACCATTGAAATCTGGTTTGCCCTCAATAGATACACCCTCTACATGCTCGCCGGTGATCGCGACAGGTCCGATTGGGTGAAGAACGCGCTCCATTCCCCTGAGGTACAGGTGAAGATCAACGAGACTATGCTCTCCGGGCAGGCGCGCCTCGTCAAGGATACCGAAGAAGACGCTCTGGCTCGCAAACTGGTTGCTGGCAAATATATACCCCGTAGTAGTGACGACCTCACTGACTGGTCACGCACTGCCCTGCCTGTTGTCGTAGATCTCGAAGTCCTATGAAAGAAACCCTTGATCTCGCTAGTAAACATCTCGGCTCTTCACCTCGCCAGCCCGATTACGGTTTTCGCTTCCCAGGGGCAATCATTTGCTCCTCTTTAAGAATCCCGTTCCGCGATCATGCGTTGTAATTGGGCAGTACTCTTCTTCAATTCCCCACCCAGGTGGATGCCAGGAACCTGTGGAATGAGATGAGGATAGTGGACAAAAACTTGACCGCCAAAAACAAAGAAGGGGCGTGGGAGTGGTAGCTCTTGTACCTGACGTGCCAGATCGATCAGTGTTGCCAGGTACGCCGGAATGCTTAATGAGACGCAAATAAGCGCGGGCGCGATTTGCTTGATCGTTTGTAGCAGCCCCACCGCCTCGATACTCTGCCCCAGGTAGGCAACGCGTATTCCAGCCCTCCGTAAAAAGAGAGCCAGCATCAAAGGGGCCAGTTCGTGTGCTTCACCAGGGGCACAGCACACAATCACAAGTGGACCAGCATTCGAGGAAGGAGATACGTGCAACAGATTGGTCAACAAACCGCGAAAGAAGCCACTGGCAAAGTGCTCTACAGAAACAGTGATCGTTCCTACCTCCCACATCTTGCCAATTTGCCACATAGTAGGTGCGATCAGATCGGTACAGGCTTGTTCAACGGTATAAATCGATAACACCGATGCCATCAGCGTACTGGCTGTGGATTCATCAAACTTCTTGAACGCTGCTAGAAGATGTTCTTGCACCGTTCGCAGGTTAAAGATTACCTGGTAATTTCCTCGTTCTGCATCGGTAAGTGACCATTCCTTTACAGGTGGCTGAACCTGTGTTTCTTCGATTTCAGGACTACTTTGCTTCTTAGATCCCGCCGGCCGTTCTTCTGGTGAAGCTTCTGGCAAAGATACATAGAAGGAGGGTGATCCCGTTGCGGAAGGTGATCGCTCCTCTATCAATCGTTGATATTCTTCCTTCATATGACGGAAGAGCGCTATGGCCTGACTGATCGACATCCCTTCATCGACGCGCTCCTTGAGCCAATGAATCGTCGCGATATCACGTTCTGAATATAAGCGGTAATCGTTGTTAGCCCGTTCTGGAGAGAGAATATCGTAACGTCGTTCCCATGCTCGTAGTGTTGGGGCGGGAACACCTGTCTGCTGCACTACTGCCTTCGTATTGAAAATCGGATTATCCGAGTAGCGCTCTAGATCAAGCCATTCACTTTGCCCATCTCGTACTGTCATATACCATCTCCCGTTCGGCCTTTGAGCAATAAACCTCTGGCCAATCACAGGTGGCAGCCATACCTGCTATAAACTCCAATTCCCCATGTTGCGGGCAATGCCGTTCATGACGGGAACTATGTATCTGAGAACGATGCAGTACCCTTTGTAAGTATATTGCTAACCGTATAGTATTTGAACTCACTCGAATTGCTTGAAATGATGAAGGCACCTATATCATAGAGTAATATGCCGAGTCCACGTTATACATACATTGTATCAGAGTTACCAGGTCGTTTTAGCAATTAAGTACAAGATGCTGGTTTACTTACAAACGGGTAAAAACTTGACAAGCACGGGAAAGATTGCTATGATGTCATCGCTATCGTGTACACAAAAGAGAAAAACTCTTTGTGGTCAAAACCCCTCATGCTTCAATTAAAGCGAGGAAACCCGCTCCACATACGTATTCGATCGATCTTACGAGGCACTTGATCTGATCGATAGCGCCATCATAACGCTGGCCTGCTTCGTTTGTATCTAGTTGGGATTGAATGGCAAAACGTCTGGGCAAAGGAACTGTATAAGGAAGGCCTCCACCAACGCCTCCTACGTATCCGCCTGGAGTCTATATGTATGCTGTGGAGCCGGATAAGGAGAACAAAGAAAAATGTTTGCTGTCATTAAAAGTGGTGGAAGACAATACAAAGTTTCCGTGGGCCAGACGCTTGAAGTCAACAGGCTTCCGGTTGATGATGGTGCACAGGTAAAGTTTGAAGAGGTTTTACTTATCTCTGATGCCAATGGCTCGATGATCGGTACTCCTCTGTTGGACAATGCCATGGTGCTTGCAACTGCTGTTAAGCAGGACCGCGGTAAAAAGTTGATTGTTTTCAGGTACAAATCTAAGAAGCGTTTCCGCCATCGTCGCGGTCATCGCCAGGAACTTACCGTCCTGACGATTGACGATATTGTTGCCGATGGGAAAAGTCTCATCACTGGCCAGCCTCCCGTGGCCAAAGAAGAGCCAGTAGAGGAGGAAGAAGCAACTCCAGTTACGACTGAGACAGATGAGAACGAAACACCTGTAAGTGAAGCAGCTGAAACTGATACCGAGCAGAGGACGACCCGCCGCCGCCGTACTGCAAAGGTTGAAGATACTGAAAGCAAAGCAGAGGAAGAGTAAATCATGGCACATAAAAAAGGTGTGGGTAGTTCCCGCAATGGCCGGGATAGTAACCCAAAGATGTTAGGTGTTAAACGCTTTGATGGGCAGCTCGTTACCGCTGGTAGCATCATTGTTCGTCAGCGTGGCACAAAAATTAAACCCGGGGACCATGTCGGTGTAGGCCGTGATCACACCCTCTATGCCCTCATCGATGGCTATGTCAAATTTGGTCACGACTCTCGCGAGAGACGTAAAGTCAGTATCTATACAGAGTTCCCTGGTCGCCCCTCAATAAGCGAAATCTTGGCAGCTGAAACCGCAGATCTTGTTGGCACGCAAGCCTGAGTAATCAGCATATGTTCACTGGACAAAAAGGACAACCCTGGAAGTTTGCCAGGGTTGTCCTTTTTGTCTGAAAGATATAAACGTTACAAGATTACTATATGAGATATACTTAATAAGTACAAGAAATCCAGGCGACCCACATGGGTGTTGTATATTTGAAAGGATAAGCTATGCGGGCCATAATCAGCGTTGCCAACCGTGATGGACTTCCAGAACTCGCCCGAGATCTGCAAAAACATGGCATACACATTTTTTCAACCAGCGGTACCCTCGATTATTTGAAAACAGAAGGCATTCATGCGGAATCTGTAAGTACCCTCACCCAATTCCCTGAGATACTTGGTGGCCGCGTCAAAACGCTTCACCCGGCTGTTTTGGGAGGTATTCTGGCACGTCGTGACCTACCAGAGCATGTCGATGAATTGCAAACACACGCAATCGTGCCAATTGATGTCGTAGTGGTCAATCTCTATCCTTTCGCTGAGACTATCGCTCAGCCGGATACCACCCTGAGTGAAGCGCAGGAGCAGATTGATATTGGCGGTGTGACGTTGATTCGTGCAGCAGCTAAGAATTTCCAGGATGTAATTGTACTGGTACGTCCACAGGATTATGCCACTGTCATGCAAGAGTGGGACGAATTAGGCGAGGTAAGCCTCGAGACACGTCGGCGCCTCGCCGCCATCGCCTTTCAGCATACCGCTAACTATGACACGTCCATTGCTGAATATCTCCGCCTACCATCCGTTGATTCTTTCCCTGACGAATTAACGCTTTCCTTGAAGCGGATTCAAATCTTACGCTATGGAGAAAATCCTCACCAGCGAGCGGCTTTTTACCGCTGGGCCGAAACTTTGGCAACTTCTTCGCTTCCTACTGTGGCCGGAGCCACCATATTGCATGGTAAAGAGCTCTCATTTAACAATTTACTTGACCTGGACGTCGCGCTGGCGGCAGTCAACAGTTTTACAGCGCCAGCGGTAGCAATTATCAAACATACCAATCCTTGCGGCCTTGCATGTGGAGATACCCTTGTAGATGCCTACAGAAATGCTCACGCGGGCGATCCTATCTCAGCATATGGCGGCATCGTTGGTAGCAACCGTCGCATTGACGCAGTAACCGCACAGGAGATTAACCAGTTATTCTATGAAGCTATCATTGCGCCTGATTACACACCAGAGGCGCTGGAAATATTACGTGGGAAAAAGAACTTGAGGCTGTTGGCGACGTATTGTCCTATTGAGCCAAAGAGCATCAGTACACAATCGCTTAACGCCAGCCGTCCCGAGGTGCGCAGTGTGAGTGGTGGTTTGCTTCTGCAGACTCCTGATGCCATAGGTGAAAGCTCGCCAGATTATTCAGCCGTTACCGAGCGCGAACCAACCTTAGAAGAGGTGACCGACCTCATGTTTGCCTGGAAGGTCGTGCGCCATGTCAAATCCAATGCCATTGTCCTGGCCCATAAACTTGCGATGGTAGGTGTAGGTGCAGGGCAGATGAATCGTGTCGCCAGTGTGCAACTCGCGGTGGAGAAAGCGGCGAAGCGGGCACGTGGTTCGGTACTGGCTTCGGATGCCTTCTTCCCCTTTGCAGACGGTGTTGAAGCAGCCGCCAAAGCGGGTGTTACTGCAATTATTCAACCTGGTGGATCCATACGCGACGAGGAAGCAATTCGTATGGCAAATCATTATGCCATTGCTATGGTCTTTACTGGGAAGCGGCATTTTCGCCATTAGTTATGAATCATGGTAGTACTTCATTGAGAGGAGAAATACACAATGAGGTACTACCATGATATTTATCGAAGAAAGAAATAGATTGTCATACTTACGCCAACCAGAATCACAAAACCGCGTATCACGCGTTGGTCTATCTTGCGCGCAAAGTAGGCACCGGTGTAACCTCCTATAATTGCCCCAATCACCATTACAATTGCCTGCGGCCATACCACTATCCCTCTTATGATGAAAATAATCACAGCGACGCCATTGATAAACGTTGTCAGGAGTGTTTTCATTGCGTTCATTTCATGAATATTTTCCATGCCCATCAGTCCCAGCGTTGCGAGCATAAGGATACCGATGCCACCTCCGAAATAACCGCCATAAATCGCAATTATCAGCTGCAAAGACGAGATGCCAACGAGCGTAAGCCAGGATTGACGATTTTTCGCTGTTGTTCTTCTATGTAGCCGTGTAGTGATGGGGCCACTCAATGCAAAAAGCACTGTTGCTAGCAATAGAAGATAGGGCAAGAGTTTCACGAAGGTTGTTTGTGATGTTCTTACCAGAAGTTCTGCGCCAAGTATACCTCCAATCAGGCTTGTAATGCTGAGCAGGATGGTAACTAAACGCCGCTGCTTGGCAAATTCCTTGCGGTACGCCCATACGCTAGCGATAGAGCCTGGCCAGAGGGCAACTGTGCTGCTTGCATTGGCATTGATAGGGAGGACACCAGTGAATATCAGTGCGGGCAGCGTAATAAAAGTTCCTCCTCCAGCAACCGAATTGAGCGTACCGCCAAGTATTGCTGCAACAAAGAGGATGCTCGCTTGTAAAAATGTCATGAGAGAACAAAAACTCCTTATATTCTTAGGCGGAAAATAGGGTATTGACAACCCCTTACACTTGTAGTAATATACATCGTGTCAAGCGAACCGCCTGTATGTGCAGGTGAACCGGTGATTATAGCGAAGAGGGTCCACCCGTTCCCATCCCGAACACGGTAGTTAAGCTCTTCAGCTCCCACGATACTGTAGGGGCAGCCCTATGGGAAAATAGGACATCGCCGTTTCACCCGCGCACATAGGCGGTTTTCTTATGCCATCAACTTGACCACTGTATCTCTGCTTGCCTTTTACTCACCCATATGATACACTTTAAATGGAAAAATAGATCTTAATCAATTTGGCTTTAACTTCTGTAGTGAAGACAGAAGTGGAGATATATAAAAACAGAAAAATATAGAGTAGAGTATGGGATGTGTCTCATGCCCAGGATGGCTACGTACCTTGATGTAGCTAGGAGGTTGTTTATACCTTGACAACAGAAAAAATTCGGCTTGTTCCTCTAGGAGGGCTAGGGGAAGTCGGAAAGAATATGATGGTCGTCGAATATGGTAACGACATCATCATTATTGATGCTGGGGTTATGTTCCCCGATGATGAAATGTTTGGAGTGGACCTGGTTATCCCCGATACGAGTTACCTCAACGACAAGAAAGACCGTATACGCGGTATCCTCATTACCCACGGCCATGAAGACCATGTCGGAGCTATTCCCTACGTCTTACCCATGCTTGATTTCCCACCCGTTTTTGCAACTCGTCTCACACAAGGTTTGATAAATGTAAAGCTAAAAGAACGTAAGCTCCTTGAAAAAGCCACTGTTAATGTGATTACTCCTGGTGACCAGGTGGAGTTAGGGGAGTGCCTTGTTGAATTTTTCCGCGTAAATCACAGTATTCCCGACGCGGTAGGAGTCGTCCTTCATACCCCATTGGGTACAGTTGTACATACGGGTGATTACAAGTTTGATCACACTCCAGTCGATGGTAAACCTGCCGACCTGGGCACTCTCGGTCGTATCGGCAACGAAGGCGTATTGCTCATGATGGGGGATAGCACGCGCGTTGAGTCTCCAGGATATACACCATCTGAACGTGTTATCAATGACTCGCTCGATAAAATTTTTGCTAATGCTCCTGGCCGTATCCTCATCGCTACCTTTGCATCACTGATTTCACGCGTGCAACAGGTTGTAGATACCGCTGTTCGCTACGAGCGCCAGGTTGCGCTGGTGGGACGTAGCATGGTCAACAACGTCCAGATGGCCATGGAGCTTGGTTACCTGAACATACCCAAAAGTACGCTCATTCGTGCAGAGGATATCAACAAGTTTCCCCCGGAGAGGGTGGTCATTATCTGTACTGGTAGCCAGGGAGAACCCACTTCAGCATTGACACGCATTGCCAATCAAGATCATCGTCTGGTGCATATTCAGCCCGGCGATACCGTTATTCTCTCAGCGACTCCAGTGCCGGGCAACGAAAAAATGGTCAATCGTACGATAAACAACCTGTTCCGCCAGGGTGCGGAAGTCTTCTACCAGGCCATCTCCAACGTACATGTTTCGGGTCATGGCGCCCAGGAAGAGTTAAAGCTCATGTTGGCTTTGCTCCGACCGCAGTTTTTCATGCCAGTGCACGGAGAATATCGCCAGCTTGTGCTTCATGCTAAGTTGGCACATTCGATCGATATACCTGCGGACCATATCGTCGTAGCTGAAGATGGCGATATGATCGAAGTTACTGCCGATTCTATCCAGGTAAAAGATCATGCTGTCTGCGGCAATGTTTTTGTTGATGGCCTTGGAGTGGGTGATGTGGGACAGATTGTCTTACGCGATCGACAAGTCCTGGCGCAGGATGGCATCTTGATGACGGTGCTCACAGTTGACAAAGAGACAGGTCAACCTATAGCTGGCCCTGATATCGTCTCGCGTGGATTTGTCTATATGCGCGATTCCGAAGAATTGCTGGAGAGTGCGCGTGAGCGAGTCCTGGAATCCTTCATCGGCTTGAATGGCCATGCTTCAGACTGGTCATTTGTCAAAGACAAGATCAAGCATACGCTCAGCGAGTTTCTCTATGAGAAGACGCATCGCCGCCCTATGATCCTGCCCATTGTGATGGAAGTCTAATAAGCCCGCCATCTATAGAGAAGAGAACCTCCCACTATTAGGAGGCTCTTTTCTCCATAGATGGCGTTTACATATACAACCTATTGCTTCTCTGGAACATATGCGCTATGATACTGGTGTTTCTGAAATCTCTAGAAAAGGAGGGAACCAGCATGGCAGGCAGTGATCAGAGCAAGAAATCCAGTAGACAGAATGATCGCCTGGGGCCAAGTATAGCGCAAGGCTCTTCTTCGCGAGTGAGTAATGTCGTTGGAAGCGTGGGCTCCCAAAGCACTCGTGGTGGGCAGAGCGCCAACAAGCAAGGATCTCTCCGTCAGCAACAATCATCCCAAAGGCGCTCACGTGGCAATAAACAGGGAACGAGAAGAAAATCGTCACCGGGTGCTAATCGGCCTGCCAATATCTCTACTCCCCCTTCCAGTAGTACTGCAGACTCGCGAGTTATCGCTAAAGTGCGTGATGCTTGGAGCACTATGCAGCCACATCACCAGCAGCGATTTCTGGGGATAGTATTACTCTTACTTGCGCTCTTCCTCTTCGCGGCTCTCACTGCGTTTCACACTGTCCCGCTCTTCTCAACATTTTACGGGGCCTTTACTGCTCTGTTTGGTTGGTCGGCCTATCTTCTCTCGATCGGCCTTATCGCTTTTGCCATAGCTCACTTGATTGAAGGTATACGGAATAAAAAAATCATCCGTTGGACAACGGTGATCGGACTGGTGTTGCTCTGGCTGCTTCTCCTCGCTGAAAGCCGTTTACTTTTGGGCTCTAACACAGGCGGTTTTCTCGCTGCATTACTCGTTCGTCCACTATTGGGCTGGCCTCCTGCGGCTGAGCATGTCTTGCTCATAGGCCTTTTCGGTATCGTCACCATCGTAACTTTTCAGATCACCCTGGGTCATATGCTATATGTTGTTCGTGCCTTTAGCAATGTAACAACTTCTGGGCGAAAGAAAGTCCCTTCTAACAATGCAGCTGGACCTTCACCATTCTTAGGCCAGCGTCCGCGCTTTAGTCGCTATAGTAGTGGAGTTGCTTCGTCTCCACCTTCAAATGGCCAAGGAACTCCAGTGTCTCCTGACGATATAGAGGAGGACGATGATGACGAGAATATTATTGACTTTGAAGCGGACTTTGACCAGGAGGATGACCCTCTAAATGATATCAACATCCACAAACAACATATCAGCCGGATTCCGCGTGGTTCGCGCCTTGCATCTCAGATCGACCTCGCAGAGCATAACAACGCTATCCACGGGGCGAATCAGCAGCCATTGCCTTTTAACCAGGTAGATAAGGCAGCTGGTAAGAAAGTTGAGAAAAAATTTCCAACGATGGAACCCCTCGCCCCTAATCCTTTACAGAAAAAACAATCCGGGGCTAACAGCCAGGGAGCTGATGCTGCGAATGAGTCACCGTGGAAAGTTCCCGATACGACTCTACTCAATAACCCTGTAGAGGTCAAAATGCAGATGTTGGGCGATGATACAGCCATGCTGGCAAAGACTATCCAGGATACTCTGCGCAGTTTCCGTGTAGAGGCCGAGGTGAAGCAGGAGGATATCAGTATCGGGCCAACAGTGATTCGCTTTGGTATTCGTCCGACTGGCAAACCCGAGATGAAGCCGGATGCTCAGGGCAAGCTCATTCCTGTCAGAGATGCTGGCGGTAATATCGTCTATGAGTCTCGCACACGCGTGAGCCGTGTCATGGCGCTCCAGAATGACCTGGCGTTGGTACTCGAGGCCAAAACGATCCGTATGGAGGCGCCCGTTCCCGGACGTCCATATATTGGGGTAGAGATTCCCAATAAGAATAGCCGCCTCGTTACGTTGCGCGAAGTCTTGGAAAGTAAAGAGTACCAAGCGGCAAGGGCAAAATCCAAACTGGCGATTGCTTTAGGGAAAGATGTCGCTGGTGCTGTGCGCGTTGGTGATCTTACCAGAATGCCCCATCTGCTGATAGCTGGTGCTACAGGAGCTGGAAAGTCGGTGTGTATTAACACCATCATTGCTAGCATTCTGACCCAGGCTAGTCCAGAGGATGTACGTCTGTTGCTGGTCGACCCGAAGATGGTCGAACTGAATATGTACAGTGGTATTCCTCATTTACTATTTCCTGTGGTGACTGAGGTCGAGAGAGTCGTACCACTGCTCAGAAATGCCATCTCCGAAATGGAGAAGCGCTATCGCCTTTTCTCCCAATTAGGTGTACGTAACCTTGACGGCTATCGCAAACTCCGTGCAGAGAAGATTGTTCGCGGCGATTTTTCGTTGAAGAACCTTCCTGCCATTGTCATGATTATCGACGAACTGGCCGACTTGATGATGGCGGCACCGGAAGAGGTGGAGGGGATGATTTGCCGCCTGGCACAACTAGCACGCGCCACAGGCATACATCTTGTCGTGGCTACACAGCGCCCCTCGGTCGATGTCATTACCGGCTTGATCAAAGCAAATATCCCCACGCGCATCTCGTTTATGGTCAGTTCTGCGGTCGATTCGCGCACAATCATTGATATGGGTGGTGCTGAGCGTCTCCTCGGCCGCGGTGATATGCTCTATCTTCCAGCGGATGCCGGTCGACCAGAACGTATTCAAGGCTCATTCCTGGCCGATGACGAGGCCGAGAAACTGGTTGCCTACTGGCGCAGACAGGCTGTAGAACATACGAATGCTCCGAACAATGGTGGCAGAGCAGATGCTCCTGTTCTACCCCAGCCAGTAGAACCAGGTTGGGAGATCAATGAGCATGCCTCTGATGATTTTGAGCTAGAAGACGACCTGTTAGAGCGTGCGGAAGAGGTGGTGCGTGAGTATGAACGCGCCTCGATCTCACTTTTACAGCGCCGTTTACGCATCGGCTATTCGCGTGCTGCCCGTCTCATCGATTTGTTGGAGGAGCGTGGTATTATTGGGCAATTTGAGTCGAGCGGCCGTTCTCGAGAAGTTTTGGATTCCGGCAATGGCTTAGAGAGGCGTAGTGGCAATGGTGGCGGAGAGGGGAGAACTGTGGCCGATGAGGCGGCAGATATCGTGGCCGAGGAGAAGGCGCGCGAGGAATTTCTGAAAAAGCAGCGTGAGGCCGGACGATTGTCTCCCCATATTACTGGAGAAGATGAAAAAGGGAGCTAGGAATCAATATACCTACATGTGACACTACCCGTAGGAATGACTGCCTTTCAATTACTGAATTTTTGGTCTTCCTCCTCCAACTCCTGTAACAACTGCTTATCCACTTTTCCGCTCAAGTCCAAATTCGTAAACAAATCCGGCCTTCGTTGCCTGGTCAATCTCAGCGACTCTTTACGACGCCAGCGGGCAATCTGCTCGTGATTTCCAGAAAGCAAGACATCTGGGACGCGCCATCCCCGAAACTCTGGTGGGCGAGTATAGTGTGGATACTCCAGTAATCCGTTGGTATATGATTCTTCCTGGGTAGATTCACCCGCCAACACTTCTGGTATGAGACGGCTGACAGCGTCAACCACAATCATTGCCGCCAGTTCTCCGCCGGTGAGTATATAATCGCCGATAGAAATTTCGTCAGTAACCAGGTGCTTGTGAATACGCTCATCAATACCTTCGTAGTGACCACAGAGTAAGGTGATACGCTGTTCCTGGGAGAGTTCGTGGGCAATCTGCTGGTTGAAAATACGCCCCCGCGGGGTAAGTAGGATAATCGGTCCACCCTTATAGATGGACTCAACGGAGTTAAAAATTGGTTCTGGTTTCATCACCATCCCCGCGCCGCCGCCATAGGGATAGTCGTCAACAACGTGATGCTTATCTGTTGTAATGTCGCGAATATTGTGCAGACTGATGCTGAGCAATCCCCTTTCCTGAGCGCGTTTGAGGATGCTTTCTGTAAATGGACCCTGGAACATACCAGGAAACAATGTGAAAATATCAAAATGCATAGATGACCCTACTTCCCTATGTATGTTACAATATCATCGTTGCTTCTTTCTGGCAAGCTTAGACTTTCATCCCTGGCACCATCAATGGGTGCTGCTACATGTCTCTTGTGCCACTTATTTTTGCTGGCCTGATGTAGTGACATCAACCAGGGATGTCAGTGGATGATCTTAGGTTAACTAGCGGAGCCTGTTAACTATGTCTTGGTCCCAAACTATACAAACCGAGAATTTGCATGATCAGATGACAATCCTCATCGGAAGTGCGATACGGTTATTGTGTGGTGAAGCGGGTGTCTTTGTAGTATCCAACGAGGCCTTTGATCCACAGAGCAGCCACGAATATACTTTGTATCGTCTCAACCCGGCAGTGCTCCCTTTGTTGTTGAAAAGCATTGAGGAAAGTGGAAGGCGGCCGAACTCAACGTGCATCCTTGTGAGAAACAAGTTGTCATCCAAAGTGGTCGATCTCCTCTGTCAGGATGAAGATGTGAAACTCCAGGACGCTGAGCAATGTTCTTTGTTTGTGTATGATAATGCAGGCGAGTTAGGGGTTCTGCATTATCTACGATCTCCTGGTGTACGCTCATGTTTTGAGCAGGAGGAAAAGGTGGAAGGTACCCTGCAGCTTTTTGTCGCGCAATTGGCCGCTGGCTTGCGCTCCACTTTGAAATCACAGTCTTTAGTAAAAGAACAAGGGAGACTTGCAGCCATCTTTCACCATAGCATGGAGGGAATCCTCACTGTAGATAGTGCATTGCGCATTATTGATTTCAATCCTGCTATGGAGCGACTGACTGGCTGGCATGAAAGTGAAGTCCTGGGACGTTTCTACTACGAGGTATTACGACCGAAAGATCGCCAGGGGAATGAAGTAGGCTTGCAAGGTTCACCGATCTTGCAGGCTTTCGCGGGTCAAAGTGTTGTGAATCGAGAGATGATGATCTCGGCGCGGGATGGTCAGCGCTTCGATGTATCAGTGACTGCTTCATGCATTCGCTCGAGTAAGGGCGAGCCTATGAATGGTATCCTGAATGTTCGCGATGTTACGCTTGAGCGTGAGCAAGAGGAAGAACGATCGACATTCATTTCTGTAATATCGCATGAGTTGCAAACACCTATTGCCATTATTAAAGGCTATGCTTCAACGCTAGCGCGAACAGATGCTCTGCTGGATGCCGAAGCGCTGCATTCACGCCTTGTTGCTATAGAGGAAGAGGCTGATCGTCTGAATAAGCTAGTGGGTAATTTGCTTTATGCTTCACGTATCCAAGCTGGAGGTTTGCAGATGGAGTTGGCGCCGCTTGATCTTTCACACCTGGTTCAGGGAGTTGTTCGCCGCCTGCAGGCCAAAAGCCAGGATTTTACCGTTACGCTTGATCTTTTACCCAATTTGCCTACAGTGATGGCCGATAGAGATCGTATCGAAGAAGTGTTACAGAATTTACTGGATAACGCAATCAAATATTCACCTCGACAGCGCAATCTCACTGTGGCATGTAAAGCCACTGGTGATGAGGTAATCGTCAGTGTAAGAGACACTGGTATGGGTATTTCACTACGTGACCAGGAGCACATTTTTAACCGCTTTCACCGCATTGGTGAGAGCATAGCGCACTCAATGCCCGGGGCAGGATTGGGTTTGTATATATGTCGCGCCATTGTTGAGGCCCATGGTGGACAGATCTGGGTCGAGAGTACCTTACATGAAGGCTCGACGTTCTCATTTAGCTTGCCCCGTGTAGAAAAAGCATATTTGCCAATGGTGGTGTTTTGAGATGGAGAAAGATGTATTCGACCAGCGTGATATGACTATTTTGATTGTGGATGATGAGCCGCGCATTCGTGATTTTGTGCGTATGAACCTGGAGTTAGAGCACTATCATATCTTAGAGGCTAACAATGGCTTGGAAGCTCTGGATAAGTTGCGCGAGAATCTCCCTGACCTGGTTTTACTGGATGTTATGATGCCTGAGATGGACGGCTTTGAGACGCTACGTTCTATCCGCGAGGTTTCAACTGTACCTGTAATAATGCTCACTGTACGACAGAATGAGCAAGACAGAATACATGGGTTAGATCTCGGTGCTGATGATTATATTGCCAAACCTTTCAGTCCACGCGAACTTCTCTTACGCATCAGGGCCCTTTTGCGCCGGTCGTTAATGCCAGCACCAGCGCGGAAGACGGAAATTATTGTTGACCCTGACCTGAAAATTGATTTCACTCGTCGCGAAGTCATTGTACGGGGTGAGAAAGTTGTCTTGCGCCCGACTGAGTATCGACTCCTGTATCATCTGGTGAACAATGCGGGGCGTTTGTTGACGCATGAAACGCTTCTTTCCAAGGTTTGGGGACGCGAATATCGCGATGAAGCACACTACCTACGTTTGTATATCACCTATTTACGGCAGAAACTAGAGAAAGATCCTGCCCATCCAAAATATATTTTGACCGAGCGAGGCGTTGGCTACCGCTTCAAAGAATTGGAAGGGTAATGGGATATGGAAAGGGAAGGAAATACGATGAATAAAAAGGAACGTGTCGATGCTGCACTTCGTGGTGACGAGGTAGATCGTATCCCGGTGAGTATGTGGGGTCACGACTTTGAGCGTGAATGGAATGTTCAGTCATTTGCGGAAGCGATGGTCGAGAACTTTACACGCTTTGACTGGGATTTCATGAAGGTCAACCCGCGTGCAAGCTATCATGTTGAAGGATGGGGAGTCAAAGTACGACCATCAGGTGAAAAGTACAAAGCTCCTGTCTTTGAAGATACTCCTATCAAAAACGCTTCCGATTGGAGACGGATTCGCCCACTTGAACCTGATCGAGGTGCCCTTGGAGAACAGTTACGCGCGTTACAATTAATCAATCATGCAATTGGGTTCGATGCATACTTTGTGCAGACCATTTTTTGTCCGCTGGGTGTAGCGAAATACCTTGCTGGCAATAAAAGTGAGCCGGTGCTCCAGACGCTGCACGAGGATCGTACTGCTATGCACGCTGCTTTGCGCGTCATTACTGAAACATTTACAGCATACGCAATTGCCTGTTTGGAACAGGGAGCTAGCGGAATCTTCTATGCTACCAATGGTTGGGCCAGTAAAGGTATGCTCACTGCTGATCAGTATCGTGAGTTTGGCGAACAATACGATCTAGAGTTCCTGGATGCTATCAAAAGCCGAAGTAAATTCAATATACTTCATAACTGTGGTACGCACATCTATTTTGACCAGCTTGCCGAATACCCTGTACATGCTGTCAATTGGGATGCTACTGCGGAAGGCAATCCTGATTTACGGACAGGGAAGATGCGCTCTGGTAAAGCCGTGATGGGCGGGATTAATCAGAAGACGACCCTCAAGAACGGGACACCCGAACAGGTGCGTGAGGAAGTGAAAAACGCTATTGAGTTAACAGGTGGTAGGCATTTTCTCCTTGCTCCTGGTTGTTCAATTCCACCAGAGACACCTGCGAGGAACCTGGAAGTCATTCGTGAAAGCCTGGCTTGACACGCTTTCTACCATTCGCTATACTCTGTTTTCTAAGCGGTGAGTAAGATGCTCAGCAGCTTATCAGGCATATGTTGTATAGTGTTATTTAGATATGTGTTTGACAGGCACAGGTTATCAAAGGGCTCTCCATCCTTTGAGAGTAAAGCGGATCGCGGGCATTTCACACCCTCGTTTCGAGGATCTGGCCCCTAAGAATCACGCTTGATTTCGCTTTCAGGGATGGAGGCCCTATTACAATTTGATTGGTGGCAAAGAGAGGGTCAGGCGGGAAAGATGGAGCGATATCGAACAGTGCGGGCTTATTCGGCAGGAGGAGTGGTTTTTCGCCTTGTTCTAATACGCTCTCAGACAGAGAACAACTCTGTAATAAGTGAACAGAACCTGGAGCGGGGGGTAGATGCTCCAGAGGATGGCCTCTCTGTAGAAGTGGTGTTAGTAGGACGCAGCCACGCTGGTATCTGGACATTACCGAAGGGGACTCCTCAAGCGGGGGAGACTATTGAACAAGTTGCGCTGCGTGAAGTGCAGGAGGAGACAGGGCTGATCGTCCGTTTAATAACCTATATTGGCAGTATTTCCTACTCCTTTGTACGTGATCAAGTACGTTACCAGAAGCAAGTGCGTCATTTCTTGTTGGAGGCCGTAGGAGGCGATACTACACTCCATGATCAGGAATATGATATGGTGGAATGGTTTCCTCTGTCAGAAGCATGCCGTCGCCTGAGTTATCAAAACGAGGTACATATCCTTTACCAGGCAGAAGATGTATTGCATCGTTGGCTAGAGTACCGGCGCAAGGAAGGACAGGCTTAGTCGTATGCAGAAATCAACACGATATTCGCTTTTGCGGCGCGTACTCTTTCCTTATAGTGGAGAAGATGCTCTAACTCTGAAGCAAAGTTTGCGTGTTTTGTTGGCCTGGATGCTGTTCTTCCCACTGACGATGTCCATTTTCCCATTAGTACTCATTATTCTCTATTCGTATCCACTGCAAAGGGGTGTATGGCTCTTTCTCTTCGCGTTTCTCTCAGGAGTTTTCGTCTTTGGCATCCTCGGTGTGCTCGTGATTGTTGTAAACAACATGTCCGCACATATACGTCGAGCAAAGAAATATACCAGCGTTAGCAACAGAGACGCTAGCAAGGCAAGCGGAGATAGATATGGATCTTAGTGTTGAAGGTAAAACTGAGCGTATCCCACCTGGCTCACATATCTGCCAACTTTATAGTAAGGTGACAGAGATTCCTGGTGTGACTGCGCGGTTAATGCGTGTGGGCTTTACTCTGTCTGAGAAATGTTTATTTGCTGCTGCTCCAGCCCAGGTAAAGGAATTACGTGAGGAACTACAGAAACTGCAGCTTAACGTGGACGAATTGATCGAGTCGGGGCAGTTGGTTTTGTATGAAGAAAGAGAAATGTTTCTGGCGAATGGCAAACGCTTTGACCCTTATTTTTTACTCTCTCAACATCAGACGTTTATTGCTCAAGCGCTGCGCGAAGGGTGGCAGGCAGTACGTATCTCTATTGATATGAGTTGGCTTGCTAAAGATATTGCCACGCCTGAACAGATATTGAAGTACGAAGCGGCTTCGGATGCTGTATTTACCTTTCAGAATGCGCCTATTATCGCATTGATGCATTACGATCATGGGAAATTGTTGCCCAGTCTGGTAGTTGAGATGCTCAAGCTGCACCCCATTTCGGTTGTCGGTAAATATATCAAGCGCAATCCCTACTACCTCAATTCAGAGCAATACATGCTCAAGATTTTGCGTATCAACCGGGAAAAAGAAAGAGGGCAACCATAACATATACGCATGTTATGGTTGCCTCCCAGGATGATACCTGGTAACAGACAGGATCTCAGGAATTGAAAAGCTGCCCCAGATCGAGATTCTGCTGACCGCCTGCCTGTTGTGCTCCTTCGGGCTGAGGAGGATGATAGGTCATCGATTGAATGCCGAGACGACCAGGGCCGGTGAAGCGATTGAGTATGATCGATGCTCCTGCCATCAAGCCCCCAATTGCTCCAAAGATGCCGCCACCTCGTTGAGAGCCAGCAACCGTCGTCACTGTCATCTGTACGGATGGATCTTTCCATAGCCACGCGCCGGGCTCAACGTCGAGCGTTTCGCCGGGAGCCAGCATCTTCTCAAAGACATTGCCATACCCGTGGAGTAATACCATTCCCTCTCCGCCACGAGCTGTGAATTGATCGATGAAGAGGCCTGTGCGGCTGAAAAGGATGTTAGAGGCACTTTGCATGAAGGTAAAACCGTAATCGACGTTGCCTGTGGCTACCAGGAACTGGTGCTCACGTACTTCAACCATCTGGCCAGGTTGCAGGCGCAGCGCGACAATCTGCCCGACTGAGTCACGAGAAAAGGAAATGTTCCCGGGACCCTGGGCTTCACTGATAAAGATTTGTAGTCCCGCGAAGAAACGTTTCGCCGCGCCTCTAATCGACTTAAAGCCAATCTGTACCCCCGGGTGTTTCCAGAGAAGGATATGATGTTCAAAGTAGATCGGAAGCTGGTTTCCAAGCATGATGTCCACGACGGGCACAAGTTCGCCATCAATGTGGATGGTCATGTCACCTATCCTGAGATCACCTTTGGGATTGTGAAGTTCGGCTCGTGGTACTGCACTGCCGAATGGGCTGTTAATGTATTCCTCGTACTGGTTGGGCGGTACATATGAGCCATCAGGCTGTTGTTGTCCGCGATATTGGCCCTGTGGTGGGGGAGCGCCATATGGGTTTTGTGGCGGAGGACCATATGGATTTTGTGATTGCTGAGGTGGGGGCGGCGTCTGGCCCGTTGGCATAGGGCTTCCACAGACACCACAAAACTTCACGCCATCTGCTACCTGGCTGTGACAGCGGGGGCAAATCATTACTGACCTCCTTTAAGCGAGCTGATTATTGCGGCAGGTCTTTATGTTCTTAATTGTAGACAAGTATCATGGCCTGCACTTCGTTTGTGTTGATACACGAGCTTGATGATATCAGTAATCTGATGAATAAACAAGTATCGTTTATTACTGCTCACTCAGGGAATGTCGAAAGGGGATATTCCAAAAAGGGCACAAACTCCATGCACTTATAGAATACCTACAAGGACATAAAGCTGATACCCTTTTATGCGATTGTATCGGCAATTAGAGTACGAAGCTATCAGCGAGCGGGCCGCGAGAGTTGGTATTTTGTTGTTTATCACCGTTCAGGCCGACGGATTGCTGTCCACCTGTCGGACGACCGCTACTTTGACCATACGTACTACTAATGTTGGTCTGTGAATTTTGTAGATTCTGCAGGCTCTGCAAAGCTGCCTGCGTCTGCGGGTTCATAGGAACCGGCGTGCCAGGGTCACTAGCAAGCTGAATAGTTTTACCCTCGATGACTACTGCGATGCCCACTCCCCGACGTAGGTCAGAGAGTTGCCGTCGCAATTCGCGATTTTCGGACTCCAAAGCGTCCATTAGTTTCTTCTGTTCAAGCAGCATCTGAGCGATGCCTTCAAAACCAGCGCTAGCAGCACGATCCATAGTGGATGCCTCCTGCGTACTCCTCGTACTCAATAATTCTAAAACGAAATCTCCCATCATGAGCCACCGTTCTCTGATCTATGTCGTACTCAGTAAAGGTACGATGCGATCCCAGATGGTTGCCGCAACGCCTGTTTTGGGCATTACTGGCAAGTCTTCGATTTGACCAGTGGCATGAAAGATGATAACTTTGTTGGTTTCCACGCCAAAGCCGCTATCACGTCTGCCGACATCGTTCGCAACCAGCAAATCCAGGTGTTTGGCTTGCAATTTGCTTTGTGCGTTGGTAACGATATCGTTCGTTTCAGCGGCGAAACCAACACGCACCAGGCGCTTACTACGTTCACCTTTGTCAGTTATTTGCCCATGTGATGTCTCGGATGAACCAGGTATCCCGGCAAGCTCTCCAAGAATATCCGGATTGCGTACCAGGTGGAGGGTCAACCCTCCGTGTGCATCAAATCCTTGCGCTTCACCTCCACCGTTGCCCTTCTTCAACTTCTGTGCTGCGGGAGTATCTGGGCGGAAATCCGCGACAGCGGCACTCATTACAAGCACATCTGCACCGGTGATCGCGCTTTGAACAGCGTCGCGCATTTGTAATGCGGTTTCGACTGTTCGCAGTTCTACGCCATAGGGAGCTTCTAACGCTACGGGACCTGAGATCAAAATGACATCTGCGCCGCGATCTCTGGCCTCCGTCGCTATTGCATAACCCATCTTCCCTGATGAACGATTCCCCACATAGCGTACCGGATCAATTGGTTCGTGCGTTCCACCAGCTGTGACGACGACCAGGCGATGAGCAAGATCGCCGTTGCGTCCCAGCGCTTTGCTAATGGCCCCTTGCAGAACCTCCGTAGTTGGCAGTCGACCTGGCCCAACTGCTCCCGAAGCCAGTCGTCCAACTTCTGGCTCTATGATGCACGCGCCCCGCTCCCGCAACAAAGCCAGGTTTGCTTGTGTTGCCGGGTGCGTATACATATCCCGGTACATTGCAGGAGCCAGGACCAGGGGAGCTTTTGTTGCCAACGCCACAGCGGTAAGCATGTTATCCGCTATGCCATAAGCCAGCTTTGCGATAGTGTTAGCAGTTGCTGGCACTATGGCCAGCAACTCTGCTTCCTCCGCTAACGCAATATGCGTTTCCGCTGCACGTCCCGAAGCTTCCCAGAGGTCGCTATATACGGGTCGATGGCTCATCGTAGAAAAGGTCAACGGTCGAACAAAGTCTTCCGCGTGCTCTGTCAGGATCACATCTACGAGCGCACCTGCCTGTTGCAATTTACTCACCAGGTCGACCGCTTTGTATGATGCAATCCCTCCACAGATACCGATGATAATGCGTTTGTTAAGTAACACCCTTTGTTAGCTCGTCCCCTTTACTTGGATAATCCTGACGAGAACACTGTTACAATAGCATACGACTGTACTTTCGAGCAAGAAGAATGCCAATAAGTACCATGTTATTCTCACACCTCTTTCCGTTTCAGGAAGAAGGCGGTGAGGGCGCCAGGGACGATAATCGTTACAATCTTTGACTTGCGAGAAGCCCTCCTTGCTGGTTGATTTCAAGCGCGATGCACGATTACGTTTCCAGTGCTGACATTGAGTGTCAACACTGCTACAGGCGTAGCTGACGATGAATTCGGGTTGAGCGGCCCGTAGTAATTGGATGCGTTATCGGAGGTCGTGGCTTTGAAGGGGAAGTCACTGGTGATCGAACCATAGTTGGTGTTGGCATCGAGAATAACATTCGTGTCGGCGGGGAGGGTGGCATTAATATTCCCGGTCTCGCTCTGGATTTTGTAGCGAGGTGTTGAGCCATTTGAAAGGGGGACGGTATTCAGATCCCCGTTGAAGGTCACATTCCCTGTTCCGGTCAGCACGTGTGTGCTATCGAAGAGGGTTGCCTGTTGCATATTGATATCTCCGATATCGTCTTTAAGCTGGAAGATGCCCTTGAGACCGTTCGCAGAGATGTTGCCGACGGAGTTTGTGACATTGAGCGTGAACGCTGTTGACTGGGTAGAGGATGTCGTGCTGGAATTGGCCGCTGACGCGGGGGCTATAGCCGAAGCAGGCAAGGTGATGTTGATATCGACTGAATCATTATGGTTGCCAAAGAGGTTCCCTGTGGCGGGGGCTGTTGCGTTAATGGTAAGAACGGAGGTGGGTGCGGCAGGAGGCTGCACCTGGATAGAGATGTGATTAAACTCTTTGTTCGCGTCGTCGCTGCTGGCTGCTTTGACTTTCTTGATGGTCGTGATTGTTGCGTTCGTGGCGCTGGGATCTGCTGCGACTGTGACGTTGCCGATCTGGTTGTGTATTTGCAGCTGTGTTAACGAGGTTATTTGCAGGGTCTGCTGGCTCTGCTTCGTGTAGGTTGTTGGCTGGTTGGTGATGCCAGGGATACTGGGTACGCTGCCACTGTTGGTTGCTGAACGAACAGCCACTAAGACGATGATTAATGCCGCGATTACCAGTATGAGTATACCACCGGCACAGCCAGTGAGTAGCCAGGGCCAGACCCTGCGTTTCGGTTGTTTGCGAGGGGGTTGGCTGTACCTGGGAGGTTGCCGGTATTGAGGTTGAGGCCGGCGAGGGCGTGGGGCGGGTGCATAGTATTGTCCGTTCTCATCCTCGTCCCCATCGTCGTGGTAGCGGGGTCTATCTCTACTCATTGGTTGTTCCTGTCCTGGTGATTTGTGTTTGCGTTCAAATAATGTATACCAACGTTAGTACGTTTGATGGGGGGTGTTGGTTTGTTTCTGTGTGCCCTATGCGTAGCTTCCCCTCGCCAGAGGCTGTCATCCTGAGCGCAGCGAAGGATCTGCGCTGGGCCCAGCCAGAGATCCTTCGCTACGCTCAGGATGACATATGGCGGGTGGCCCCACCACGGGCGATCATAAAGGCAATAAAAGCCGCTCCCCTACGGATGTTGATGAGCTTTCCGTTAGATTGATGCCTATTGGGCGACCCAAGGGTCCCCACCCCGCTCTACACCACCCCCGCCCCTACGGATACGGCTTGCCTTCCCCTCAAAATACTTGCCCCTTTGGGGCCGCCCCGCCCGCCATGTCATCCTGAGCAGAGCGAAGGATCTGCACTCGGCCCGGGCAGAGATCCTTCGCTCTGCTCAGGATGACATGGGCGCAGCGAAGGATGACATGGGCGCAGCGAAGGATGACATGGGCGCAGCGAAGGATTAGATGGGGGGGGTGATGGTGAGGCTTTCGCCGAATTTCGATAGTTTGAAGGTGCGGGCGGTGTTGGCGGCATCGCCAGGGGCGGCGATGCCGGTCATTTTAATGAGATAGGGCAGGTTGTCAGTTTTGCCGATGCAGGTGGTTATCTTTACGGCTGAGTTCGCGGGGGCGCCACCGCCGGTGATGGCGGCTAGGTACCTGGCGTCGAGCGTGCCATCGATGCTCCAGCAAGGGTTGCCATCTACGGAGGAGTCGGCTGGCGTGCTGGGGTTTTGTATGTGGCCGAGGATGGCGGAGACGCCTTTGTTTGGGTCTGATAGGGTGCGGGGGTCGAGGAGGCCGCTGGTTTTCAGCCAGTTGTTGCTAATGGGGTCGGTGATGTACTGGTTGGCGCCGATGGTGATGATCTTCACCTGTACGACGTTGCCGATTACCAGGACGTTGGCGCTGGCCTTGAGTTTATCCGGTACGAGTATATCGCCGTCAGCGGTCTTGATGACCAGTGCGCTGCCTGTGCCGGGGTTATCGACGGCGAGGTTGAAGTGGTAGGAGGTGACCTTCTGGATGGCGGCCTGAGCCCTGGTGATGAGGGTATGGGCGTCGGGCGTGGTGGGTCCCGGGCTGCCACCACAGGCGGTTACTGTGAGTATACCTGCCAGCGCCAGTAGAGATAGTAAGGCGGGTAGGGTTTTGTTGTGCAGGGAGTGTGATGCGGCTTGATGCTTTAGCATGGGTACCTCCTCGTGCATAATGGATGAGTTAAATAAGTGAGTTGGGTGTTGTGCGAGAGATTTTTGGGAAATTGTCTCCGATTTCGCGACAGATTTTTTTAGCGTGTGTTGTGTGTGTCGGCATTGCCTTTTTCCTTTGTTGTATCGAAGGGTTCGAGGTTGACGACGATGGGTTCTTGCGAGTTACGGACGATGACCCACTGCGAGGGTTCGTCGGGTGAAGGGTTGATTTCCTGGTGTGGCACGAAGGGAGGAACGTAGATGAAGTCGCCTGGTTCGACTTCTTGCTCGAATTCCATGTTGTTGCCCCAGCGCATTTTGCCGCGGCCGGATACGACGTAGATGATGGTTTCGATTTCGCCGTGGTGGTGTATGCCGCTGGCGGTGTTGGGGGAGACGATGGTTATACCGCCCCAGATGCCTTGTGAGCCTGCCAGTTCGCGTGAGACGGCTGCTACGCGTTGCATGCCGGGCGTTTGCGCGGTGTTGGCGTCAAATTGATGGGGTTTGATGATGCGTACGGTGGGTATAGTAGGTGCTGGTTGTTCATGGGTGTGGTTGTTCATGAGTTTTTTCTCCTTCTGGCTTCCTCAGCAGGGCGAGCCAGCCCGGTAGGGTGAGTCACACCAGCAGGGTGAGCCACCCACCAGGGCGAGACCCGCACCAGCAGAGCCACCCCAGCTGGGCGAGCCGCCCCACCAGGGCGACCGCAAGGGTCGCCCCTACTATATGACGAATCGTCTTGTCAGGGCCGTATATGTAGGGGTGATTCTTGCGGTCGCCGTGGTTATTCAGCGCACGGTGATGGGTGCAAGCTCTACCCGTACATTTCTTTTTGTGGTTATTATATCAGGTTGTGGGTGGGGGTGAGGGATAAAACCTGGACGCTGGGAACAAGTACGTGTGGTAATTGTTGGTTGTCGAAATAATTTTCCGCGTTCGGACAATAATTGTTCGCAGCATCTCATTGTTTCAGATGCAAAACAGGCATGCTCTGACGCAGATCTGTTCTCTGCATCCCTTCCCACCGTTTATGGAAATTATGCCGTCCGGCGTAACTTTAGAAAAATCTAAAAATCCGCCGTAATTTTAGAAAAAATCCTTAAAGAGGTTTAAAAACGTCCGCCGTAATTTTAGAATAAGCTCTTCAATAAGAATATAACTACGAGGCGCACTTTCTTGTATCAGTTTGACAAAGCCCTCGCCACGCTGGTGGCCTAAGAGGGGCGACTTTGCAACAGCCCTGGTTGCTGAAATGTCAATATAGACATTAAGGCAAACTGAAGATATACTAGCTATGTAACTGAATCACTCGGCTATTTATTTACACATTAATGTTCAAACAATCTGAAATTCAAGGAGGACCCATGTCGCAAATTTTAGGTTTAGGTGGTGGTGGCAATATGCAGTGTCCGTCTATCTCGCCCCTCAATCCAAACTTTATGTTTGTGGCCTGTGACATGAGCGGGCTGTATCGCAGTTTCGATGCGGGGCAGCATTGGCAGATGATCGAAAGTGATGCCATACTCGCTTCCACCCTGTGTCCGGTGACATTCGATTACAAAGATGGTAATATTGTCTATGCTTTTAACCCTTTCCGTACCTTACTGCGCTACTCGCTCGATGCGGGCGACACGTGGAAAACTTTAGCCAGCACCCTCCCTGGATCATCGAACCAGATCACCGCAATGATTTCCATTCCGGGAGTCAATGTAAACGATCCCACACGGCTTTTCGTGGGCACAGACAAAGGCGTGGCGGAGTTTAGTGTTGCAACAACCCAAACGTTCGGTTCGCTGCAATCCATTGGAGAAGTAATTAAGTTTGTTTTCCTCCTGCAGGGAAGCACGCAACTGCTATTTCTTGCGACTACGAACGGCGTCTTCCAGTACAACTTTCAAAATCAACAATGGAGTGATTTCCACACTACCGATCTCAACCTGCCGATGGTACAAGGCACATTCGACATGTCTTGGTGTGGAATTGACCAGAACAATAAGGCCAATACAAACTATGGGACTCCAATACGTGATCTCGCTGGCGCGGCTTCGACCACTGCATTTGTTCTCCATGTCAGCGTCATGACAACGATCGTGACCATGGGTGGCTCTCCCAAAGTCGCAGGGGGAATATATCGTTTCGATAGCGGGCAAGCTCACTGGTCACAGCTGCCTCCACCTGATTCGACAGTGGCTGCGCGTCCCGCCCGCTATGACTGGCTCGGGATGGCCACGAATGACATGAGTACCGTTTACGCCACTTATTGCGGTCCCACCGGACAGCTGGGAGTATTTAAGAGCGTCAATCAGGGTACCTGGAGCCAGGTATTTACCACTATTGATAGACAATGGGCAGATTTTGACCTCTCTACAGGCTTCGGTGGTCCCGCACACGGATTTACTGTTTGTGCCAGCAACTCCAATATCGCAGCTTTTACTAACTTAGCCGAAATATATGTACTAACGAATGCAGGGCAAACCTGGGCAGCCCGTTACTCCACTCCGGAAGGCACAAAAGCTGCCGGACAGCCGTGGAGTTCCGCTGGCCTTGAAGTCACTACAACCTGGGACTATGTCATTGATAGCCATAATCCCCAGGTCCACTACATTTGCTACGCCGATATTGGGCTTGCGAGAAGTGATAATGGCGGCCTGCTCACAGCTCCACGACATTCCTTACAAAGCACAACAGGGAAACCAGGGATTTGAAGGCGGCGTCATGATAAGCACTGGTGCTAACGTTGCTACTGCTTCTTTCACAGACTTCAGCTCATTGCCGAACGTAGGACCAGTTACCTCAGTGCTCATCACGCCAAGACCCAATCAACAGGCCGACCGCTATTTGTACGCTGCCGTGTATGGCGTGGGCGTTTACTATCGCAAGCAGTCGGGAGCCACCTGGGGGGGCTGGATACCCGTTAACAACCCTGCTGGATATTCCGCACCTCTCCATGTTTACCGGCTCCACCTTATAGGCACCACTCTCTTCTGCGTAGTCGCTGGGGGGTTTAAAACAGGGAACCTCAACCCGGGCGGTGGGCTTTGGACTATGTCAGTCGGCGGGGGGCAGTGGAGATCGATACGTGGCGATCTGCCTTCCTGTAATCCAACAGACATTTATGCAGTAGATGTAGATCACATCTATCTCTGTGCAAATAACGTAGGTGGAGAGCCGAATCCAGGACTTTATTTCACCTCAAACGCCACGGTAGCTTCTCCTAACTGGACAGCGTATTCTCCCACCCCTCCAATTAATCCAGTCAATCACACCCTGTATGCCCCATTCATGGATCAGAACGGAAACCTCTATGTCACCACCACCTATCGCGGCATTTTTGTCAGGTCGGGCAATAATCCATGGAGATACTACAAACCAATCAGCTTTGTTGGAGCACATCGCATCACGTTCGACGGCGCTACCCAGTACATCACCAGCTACGGGGGAGGTGCCTGGCGTGTAAATCGTCAGTGCTTCTTCGTCACTGACCGGAGCACTTTTTCCAAAGACCTGGTGGACCTGGTGGAGAGCTCAGACCCACATAATCAGGCCCCCTTTGCGAAATCCTTTTATATTGTCTTCGATGACTTCGTACCTTCAGAATTTGGCATTACCACAGCGACTCCCACCCCAACGCAGATTCAGCAATGGGCGCCTAAAATTGGTTTTTTCAAAGATTCTGCGAAAACAACAACACTTCTCCGCGTTCGGGCGGAGGCCACCGATCTTCTGCTCCAGACAAGTGCTCTGGATGCTCGGCAGCGGATTGCCTTCGGCTACGACGTCATCTTCGGGCCAGGGGATTCAGCTTTCGCCGACCTTACCCCGACCAAAACCTCCGAGATTGTCTCTGTTTCAGCTGGGCTCGACCTCTATAGCTGCGACGCTTCCATTGAATTGCGCAGTACGACTAGTCCCTACATGTTGGACGGCGATCCGTACTGGCTAAGTCAAGCTATCTGTGCTTTCAGAGTGCGCGATAACGAGACTGTGTTTAACGTGAAATTAGATCCCAACGATCCTAATCCTCCGATTAAATACATCCAGGATGTTCTCAACCCATCGGTGAGTAGCATTAGAGCGGATTTTGACACTATTCGTGATTCCACAAGGAACCAACTGGAATGGGCACAGAAGGAGAATGGCACCAATGTCTACAACTTCGCGCTTGCCCGGGGTGTCGTTTCCTAAGCAGTCAGGTGGCACACCGACGCCACTTATCCGGGCCTTTTTCCGCCTCTTCAGGTATGCAGCCACAAGTGTGATTTACGATACCACATCAACGTACCGCATTGCACCTAATGGCCAAATTCCGGTGCTAGGCATTGACAAAGGAACGGGAGAAATCGTATCAGTCCCGTGCTTCTCTGAGTCCCGTACTCCCGGTTCGATGGATACTCAACCTGACTCGTTCAACGCTAAGGTAATTACCCCCAGCGCAACTCAGGAGACAATCATCTATTTCGGTTGCTGGCTCGATCTGAATCAGTCAACCAAGCTATTTCCATCGAATCCAGGTACTAACGATGGTCCTTATGCCAATCCTACCCAAAGCTTTCAAGATATCGTTCACGGCAAACATCAGTGCCTTGTTGTCGAACTGAATTACACCCCAGATACGATCAATCCGGGCGATACTCCCTCATCGAGTGACAAGCTTTCGCAGAAAAACCTCTTCATTCTGGGCTCAGACAACCCTGGCAATGCCGCGAGCCATACCGTCCAGCATCCCTTTGAGTTACAAGGGGCGACATTTGATGAGATTGAGGGTCCGCCGGTTGAGAGGCTTGCGGTTGGTTTTGAAGAGCTTTTCATTCATTGGAACAGTTTGCCGCGTGAGACACAGGTTACGATCTTCCTGCCCGATGTCGATGTTGACGAGATCATAGCTGCCGAAGCCGCCAGGAGTGGCCCGAAGTTTCTTACCCGGGTAGATGCACATACCGTACTGTGCCGAGTGGATGGTAACATCGCTTATATTCCACTTCCGATCAATAGGCAAACCAATATACCAGGACTGATCACCCTGCAACTGCCCCAGAAAGTGGTTCGTGGACAGCACTTCACGGTTGTCCTTCAGCAAGCTTCAGGGAGGCGACGTCAAATTATTGGCACTTTCGAAATTTCTATTCCAGTTCAAACAGCGCACGAGCTACTTCCGGGAGAGAAGCGTACATTGGCAGTGCTGAAGTACATTGCCAACAATGCACCTCCGGGGATGGCGCGCACTGAAGTCCTGAAGCGCTACTTGAAGCAACTCGAAGCAAGATTGGTCGGGCTAGGTGGGGATCCTGCAGCGATCCCGGCATCACCATATGGAGCACCGGGAGATTATCCTGGCGGCTGTATATCGACATGGTTAAAGAGAGTATTTTCTCATCGGTATCTCACGGGATGCGCAGGTGCGGTTGTTCTTGTTGCTGCTGTCGCCTACGTATTGCGGAAATGGCTGCATAGGGGCCGTTGAAATTGGCACTGCGTGAGTACATTTGGAGTAGATGACGGAGTCTCTCTCTATTCGCGGCTCCTCCAGAAGCACCTCTCGAAAAGTGCTTCCATACGCAAAGTGAGGTTGTGATGGAAGAGGCTCCCTGGCTTTCCCTTCCTGAAGGAATCATTGTCGACCAGATCCAGATCACCGAGCATGGTCTCCTCATCGGGGCCATCGCCACCTCTCCGACGTCTTGTTGTCCACTGTGCTCTCAAGAGTCATCAATGTTTGGATCTTCATGGTATGTTCTTCTTTACCTTTCAGCGAATGTCTTATGACAGCAGAGAAGCCAAGTGCAGGTATATACATGAGGTGTCCTGGGCTGCTCGTCAATGGTCTTTCCCATCTCCAGAGTGGGCAGGACAGTTGCTGAAGTAGGGCAAGGTTCAATTTGGATGAATCGTACGTGACAGTTTGAACAGTCACGCCTCCGCGAAGCGAAGGGTCTGTCGCGATTGGCAGCGAGATCCTTCGCTTCGCGGAGGCGTGACAGGGCTGGACCTTTCTGGTGGGGAGGACCTGTCAAGTTCATTTGAACCTTGCCTAAGATGCGTAAGACCTAATGGACTCTAGAGACATGGAGACTCTGTCCTCGCTGTTGCACTTTCCTGCCCAATCTCTACAAGACACGAAGGTGTATAATCGAAGACGAGATGCCAATATCGCTTGATGAAGAGAGAAGGAGCAACCTATGTCAGAATCGATACAGCCGGCGCGTGGTTTTGCTGAGGTGAACGGCGCAAAGCTCTATTACGAAGTGACGGGGGCGGGACATCCGCTCGTACTGCTCCACGAAGGTATCGCGGACAGTCGCATGTGATGACCAGTTCAACGCCTTTGCGCAGCGCTATCGCGTCGTGCGTTTTGATCTACGCGGTTATGGGCAATCAGATCTTCCCCCAGGCGATGAGCCGGTTGCTTTGTACGAAGACCTGTATGGCTTGCTCGCGTTGCTGGGGATTAAGAAAACGTATGTGCTGGGCATGTCGATGGGGGGCGCAATTGCGCTGGACTTCACGCTGGCCTATCCAGCTATGGTAGATGCGCTCATCCTCGTGGCGCCCGGCGTGAGCGGCTACGACATGACCTCATTTGAGGTAGAATATCAGGCCATCGGTGGGGAAATCGAGGAGGCCGTCAAACGTGGCGATTATGAGCGCGCATCGGAACTGGAGACCAGAATATGGGTCGATGGCCCCGAACGCACGCCGCAACAGGTAGACCCGGGTGTTCGCCAGAGGGTCTATGAGATGAACCTGCACAACTACAGAACCATGGGAGCTGCGGAGTTTCCCGCGTCGCAGGAACTGGAACCCCCGGCTATCGCGCGCCTGGGCGAAGTGGCAGTGCCGACCTGTCTCATCATCGGCGACAAGGATGTGCGCGAGATGCTGAGCATCATAGAGAAGCTTGAACAGGGCATCCCAGGTGCCAGGAAGGTCGTCATGCGCGATGTAGCTCATGTGCTGAATATGGAGCAGCCTGAAGAGTTCAACCGGATTGTGCTCGATTTTCTCGGTTCATTGTAAAAGATTGGGCGAATTGATTCAATCTGAGAGGAAATGCGTTCAGAGTAATGAAGGGAGAAGTCTTTTGAGCGAAATCGACACCACTGGCGATCATTGGAACGAGGACGATTCAGCTCACTTTCTTGAACTCGGTGAGCTTTTTGTTCCGGGACGTGCAGAACAACTGACGACCATTGTGGATCTCCTGCCTGCCCAACCCTCTGAGATCTTCACCGTCGTTGAATTGGGGGCAGGCGCAGGGCATCTGGCTCAGGCCGTTCTCGAGAAGTTCCCCTGCTGCCACTATCTTGCTCTTGATGGATCGGAAAGGATGCGTGAGCACCTCGCGCGCAAATTGGACTCCTTCCGTGACCGTTTGGAAATCCTCCCCTTTGAGTTAGCTGAGCAGGCGTGGCGTCAGACATTACCTTCTCCGTTGCGCTGTGTCCTGTCATCACTTTGTGTTCACCATCTCACTGGCCCGCAGAAGCGCCAACTCTTCATCGAGATAGCACAGCGTCTGGAAACAGGAGGAGCTCTCCTGCTCGCTGATCTCGTTGAGCCTCCGACCCAGCGGGTCGCCCAACTCTTTGCTCGCCAATATGATGAAATGGTACGTGAGCAAAGCCTGGCCCAACGTGGGAATCTGAGCGGGTACGAGCAATTCTGTGAGATGAAATGGAATTACTTCATCCATGACTATGGATCTGCGAATCCTGATCCCATCGATCATCCATCGCCACTTAGTGAACAAGTATGCTGGCTGGGCGAAGGCGGTTTCTCCACGGCCTCCTGCTTCTGGATGAGAGCGGGGCATGCGATCTTTGGAGGATACAAGTAGGCAAGCAGATCGGTGGGATAGGAACAGCGCCAGTGGCAACGCTGCATGTGATCTTCGATGGCAGAGTTTCTTTGGAGTGGTTTCAGAAGATCTCTCCAACTTTTTCAATGTGGAAGGAGACAGAAAAGTACGGGGTGTCTCTACGTCTCTGCGTTCAGCATGCTCATTTGAGAAACAGGGGCAGCGATTACAAGCCATGCCGCTTTCGCAAGAGGATCTCGTGCTGCTTGTATTTCTGCAGGTTGCCGGGTCCTCAACCAGATGCGGACAAATTCTCGACTGGGTCCTAGAATGAGTGGGAGGTAGAGCGATCGCGGCAGGCTTACTACGCTCCCGTCGCTGATATAAGGGGCGAGCCACTGCAACACCTGTTCTGAAAGTTTCTCTGTTGGGAGCGTGGTTCTGGTCTTCTGACGGAGCACTTTTCTCGCCGTCATCATCGGACTGGTCATGATCGATCAACGAACGTTGTACGCCTTGCCCAGTAGACGAACGGACGATCAAAAACTCAGCACTATCCTGAGCGCAGCGAAGGATCTGTGCGGCAGGCGAGCCAGATCCTTCGCTGCGCTCAGGATGACATGTATTATCTCCAAATGTCTACATGCCAACCGTCCTGCTGGTAATAGCAGTCATTGGGGTGATCGCGTTGTTCGGGATCAATTTCAATGTGATGCTGCCTCTGTTCGCCACCGATGTATTCCATGTAGGGCCGGTGGGTTACGGTTTCATCTCAGCAGCCTATGGGCTTGGAGCTCTGTTCTCAGCGCTGTGGGTCGCCTGGGGCAATCGCAAACCGAGCATTCGCTCTCTGCTGATCGCGGCGTTCGCGTTCAGCATGCTTGAGATCGCTTTTGCGCTCTCCCATTTTTACATTCTCTCGTTCCCATTGCTCGCTGGTGTGGGATTCGCGCAGATCGTGATGACGGCCACAGCCAACACCACCATCCAAACGGTCACACCCAATTCTCTGCGCGGCAGGGCGATAAGTGTGTATCTGCTGGTGTATGCAGGCGGCATGCCACTGGGGAACCTCCTCGCTGGGGGCCTGACAACGCTCTTCGGCGCGCCAATCGCATTCTTGATCGGGGGTATTCCGTGCTTAGTCGCGGCAATTGTTGGCTGGATTCTGCGCAAACCGGCGGAGAAAAACCTTGCTGTTGCACTTTCCTACCCAATCTCTACAAGACACGAAGGTGTATAATTGAAGACGAGATGCGAATATCGCTTGATGAAGAGAGAAGGAGTTGAAAAGAGGAGAGAAAAAGATGATAGCCTGAACGATGGCTGTCTAACAGAGCAAAGGAGAATAGAACATGGCAAAGCGTAAGAAGAAGCAGCTCACACCGCTCAACGTGATGATGGTCATGGGGATCTCGGCATTGATGGGGTTAGCTATTCGCGAGCAATTGCAAATGCCGCCAGAAGAGCGGACATGGCACGGAACACTCTTCAACATTCCCTACGATTTTCGCCGACCGACCATCGAGCGCCTGCGCGAAACGTTCTGGAACAAGGATACGGCGCGCGTGCTGGTTCCGCAGGCCTTCGGCATGGGCTGGTCGATCAACTTCTACCCATTGATCAACCCGCCAACTGCTGAACACATGCCGGAAACTGCCGTCACGAAATAACCCAGAGTGGATGAGTGCGTAGGGGCCAGCAAGAACCGAAGACCATGTATGCAATAAAGTATGATCCCAAGCCACTTTACCTGAGATCTCTCTCGTCGCGCATCCCATTCATGCCCATGGGACCCATGGGCATGAATGGGACCCGGCGAGGCTGCACCACTGCGGCGAGGTGAATGTACCCAAGCGTCGTCGGCTCGATGAGCTTGACGGGGGGATATTTTGGATTCTCGTTGACGATTCGCAGTTCCAAGATTCCCTCCTCGCGTGAGAATAAGGACTCCTCTCTGTCTCAGTCCTCAACCCACTTTCCGATGGTTTCTGGGCTCGGATGAATATTGATCGTCCGAAGGAGCCCCTCGCCAGAATTGATGAACTTGTGGGGCACACCGGCTGGCCCGATCACGATGTTTCCAGCATCGACTTCTAAGGTGTTCTCACCCAGAGTAAAAGTGGCGTGACCCTCCTGGATCACAAAGATCTCTTCATACGGGTGGACGTGCAGCCTGGGACCTTCGCCAGGGGCGAGCTGCATCCAGAAAAACGAAATGGGAACGCCTCCATAGGCACCTCCTTGAAACAGATTGCCATTCCGAAGCTGTTCTTTGGGAATGATGGTTGCCATGGGTTCTCTCTCCTTTCTTTCCGTTGGAATCACTTTTCACTGTGGTCCAGCAGGTCGAGAACTGCCTTGAACCACTCGAGGCTCCTGATGGTGTTCGGAGTCAGCCAGAGTTGGACATGCGAGAGGCCCTCGCGCGCGTAGCTACGCAGTGTCTCGGCGACCTCCTCAGGCGACGTTGGCTCCGGCTGCCTCCCTCGTGCCGATGAGTGCTGCCCGCTCTGGGCCTGCGCCATGGGAAGGTTGACCACCACGGAGGCACTGCGGGCGAGCGTGGTGGGATCACGCCCAACGTCGGCACAGGCGGCATCACCTGCTGCACGCAGCGGGATGGTCTCCTCGGGCCGGTGCAGCGGCCCCTGAGCATTCCAGAGATCAGCATAGGTCGCCGCGAGGCGCAGCATGCGCGGACCCCTGGCACCGATCAAGATCGGCGGGCCGCCGATCCGAGGCCCGCGTGGCCGCAGTTCACAGTCCCGCGCCTGGTAGTATGTGCCTGCAAAGTCTACCCGCCCGGTGCGCAGCAGCGGGACGATGATCTGCAGCGCCTCCTCGAAGCGGTCCACGCGATGGTCGCTCTTGATATCGAACGCTCGGTTCTCCGGTCCATCCCATCCAGCGCCAAGCCCGATGATCAGGCGTCCCCCACTGATCTCATCGATGGTATCAGCCATCTTCGCGAGCAGCGCCGGGCTACGGAAGGCGGTGCAGGCGACGAGCGACCCTAATTCCACGCGATGGGTCACGGCGGCTAGTGCCGAAAGCAGCGACCAACACTCCCAGATCCCTCGCGTCTGCTCCTGCCACGTGAGGAGCAAATGATCAGGCACCCAGAGAGAATCAAAGCCGAGCGCTTCCGCCCGTTCCGCAAAGGCGAACAGATCCGCCCACTTCGCGGTCTTTCCAGCTATGGCGCCTTCGGTGGTCGGCAGGTTAATCCCCACCTTGAGCGGGCGCTGCGGTTGCACTACCGCATCCACCTTCGTCCTGGTGTCCTCGGTCGACGGTTGGTAATCTGTCATAATCTTCTCCTTTTTTCCCTTTTTCTGTCCGATGTGATGTTCGTCGTTGGGAGGTGTGGTCGAGGATGGCGCGAAAGGCGGGGCTGACCACTCTGACAGAAGTGGAGACCTCCCAGTTGCTATTGCTCATGGTGCTGGACTCCTTTACACGTGTCTCCTCATGAGATATATTAGATGGACAGTCAGTCCAATAAATATTTGGGTATACAGACTATACAATAAAATATGGAGGATGTCAAGTCTCTATGAGTCCGCGCCCCTATCACCGCGGTCAGCGTCAAGCGGCCAGCGAACAGACCCGATACAGCGTTCTGCAGGCGGCTCGCAAATTGCTCATGGAAAGCACCAGCTTTTCTGGCTTCTCCATCGAAGCGGTTGCCCGGCGAGCCGACGTGGCCCGCATGACGATCTATCATCAGTTTGGCTCCAAAATGGGCCTGCTCGAAGCGCTCTGCGACTCTCTGGCAGTGACTGGCGAAATGGAGCAACTTATGGTCTTTCCGACACTAAGGAGAAGCTCATCACCATCCGTAGGGGCGAGCGGGGTTGGGCTGGGCGGTGTGGGCCTTCACGGTCGCCCGCGTCCTGTTCCCCTGGCTCACATCTTGGTGGAAGACGGTCCCATCCCCACCCACGGGCGACCATAAAGGCCCACCCAACCTCTCATCCACCACCCTCGCCCCTACGGATCGCCCGGCCTCCTGCCTGACTTCCCGGTTTAGGTTGATGCGTATGAGGGCCGATCAATCGGCGGTGTGCGCGATAAATCGGCACCTACAGTGTGTCCGGATGAATTTATGAAAGTTCATAATCGGCGGTGTGCGCGATCAATCGGCACCTACAGTGGGTGGAGGACCCACATCGTGGATGATCGGGTTATTTTGTTCATCTGCATAATCGGCAATGGGCGCGGTAAACCGGCCCCTATGGGTATCAGGATTAAATTGTCAATCTGCATAATGTGGGGATGAGCCTCTTTTCTACCATAGCCGCGCATTCTCCTAGGCTGCCCTGAGGTCTGCGAGAGCGATTCTCGCGGGCAGGGACGTGGAAGTTCTCTGGGAAAGAAAGCAAGGTAGGAGAAGTATTCTTCGACCACGTATGCTATACTATCGACGCTTTCAAAGTGTCTCTGAAGAGATCAGAATCAAAGGAGTATTCAACATGAGAAAAGTTGTCGCAGGTTTGTTTATGACACTCGATGGTGTCGTGGAATCGCCTGATAAATGGCAAGAGCACTTCGATGAGGACATGGGGGAGGCCATGATGGAACAGCTCAGCTCCCAGGACGCTGTCCTCCTGGGGCGAGTGACCTATCAGGAGTGGGCATCATACTGGCCTACCGCTACTGATGAACCGTTTGCAAGTTTCATTAACTCCACACCCAAGTACGTCTTCTCGACCACTCTGGACAGTGTCGAAGAATGGAAGAACTCGACACTGGTCAAGGGAGATCTGGCCCAGGAAATCGCTAAGCTGAAGCAGCTGCCAGGAAAGAACATTGGCACCGCCGGAAGTCCCAGCCTCGTCTACTCCCTCCTCGAACAGGACCTTCTGGATGAGCTGATACTCCTGGTCCACCCTGTTGTTGCAGGCATCGGAAAGCGTCTCTTCAAAGAGGGGGGCAGCCTCAAGAGATTGCAACTGCTCTCTTCAAAACCGACCAGGACAGGGACCGTGATTCTCACCTATCAGCCGCGAAAGCCTTAGGGGTGCATTCGCTAAGTTCGTGGATGAGACCAGGCCGATAATGATGATTAACAAAATACATCGGATACCGAAACATCCCCGGAGGGCCGATAAATCGGCGGTGTGCGCGATAAATCGGCACCTACGGGTGTCTGAGTTATTTTGTTAAAAGTCATAATCGGCGATAATACGCATCAACCTAAGAATAAGCCCATCAGCAACTGTAGGGGCGAGGGCGGTTGGAAGTGGATGGGAGGGCCTTTATGGTCGCCCGCTCGGAGGGTGATGCTACCGCCCAGAGCATGCCATCCAAGGAGGGCGGGCGACCATAAAGGCCCTCCCCACCGCCCTTCATCCACCCTCGCCCCTACGGAGTATCCAACACCATTTCATTAGGTTGATGCCTATGAGGGCCGATAAATCGGCGATGTGCACGATCAATCGGCACCTACGGTGGGTGGAGGACCCACATCGTGGATGTCCGGGTTAGTTTGTGAAAGTTCATAATCGGCGATGTGCACGATTGATCGGCACCTACGGTTTCCCCAGGATGTGGATGAGAACCAGGATTTAGCGAATGCACCACTTAGGGGCCTGGCAAAGAGGAAACTGAGGAGCAAGAGAGCTTCCCTCTCCTCTTGGCAAAAGCTGTGGCGCACGACATTTCTGGGGTGCCCAGAAATGTCGTGAGTGCAACAATTTTATCGGCCTTCGGGCGAGAATCTCGGTAGAATCGGCCAAAGATGGAATCGTTATGAACAAGCTGAGCCCCCAAAATCTTTTTGTCCCTTCTCAGAAGAGTGTCCGCACCATCCTGGCCCGCTATAATTTGCCGCTCACACGCTTCGAGCATGCCTCTAGCGGTATCGAGAACCTCACTCTTCTTGTTTGGTCCCGGAGAAAAAAGTATGTGCTTCGAGTGTATCCTCAGAAGAAAAAGAGCGATGCAGACATTCTGCTTGAGCTTGATTTTATGTCTCATCTGAGAAACAATGGTCTGCCCTTGCCTGCCATCATCTCGTCGTCAGACAATCAGCCCTTTGTGGTCTGCGAAGTAGGCAACCAAAAATGGCAAAGCGTCCTTATGGAACATGCCCAAGGCGCTCACCCTCAGGCATATACGCCAGCGGTTCTCGATCATATGGCTACCTTGCAAGCGAGAATGCATACTCTCGGTGAACAGTATGCAAAAACACAGAACGTTGCGAGTGGGCGCAGCGCACTACGAGAAACCCCTGTGACTGACGAACTGCTCAAGAATAGCGCTCTTGAGAGCTATTTGCGAGACTTTCTTCAGCGTGTCAATACTTTTGTCGTCGAGCTTGATGACTCATTGCCAAAGGGACTGAGCCATTTTGATTTTGACATTGATAACGTATTGACGAAGAATGACCGCGTCACAGCCATTTTGGACTTTGGTGATATGGAGTGTATGCCTCTGATTGTCTGTTTGGGTTATACGCTTTGGGATGTCCTGTTCGAGAAGGGTGGCGAGCCTGCATTGGTGGCTCGTTACTTACAAAAATACCAGGGAGTTCGCCAACTCAATGCAAGTGAAAAAGAGGTCTTACGAGAAATCATCCTCTTTCGTCACTATGTGATTACGACTGTTCAAATCCATTTCGGGAATTTCAGCCAGAATGACCTGGACAAAGCTCTCCAGCAAGAACAGTACCTCAGGAACTTCGAATTGAGGTTCTAATCTGGGCTCTTCTGCTCAGCTTCATTCCCTCATGCTCGTCGGGCTTCGAAGTGCATTGCTAAAATATCTATTATGGCTCTAGAAATTTAGACGCAGAAAGAGGCTGAGATAAGATATACTCAAGCATGATGAGAAATCAATTCTAAGCTAGCAACCAGATATGGAGCAGGGACACAAAAAGGGCAATGTCGTCATCACGGTCAAGCAGAACGACAAAATCTAGCAACCTTAACTAGAGATGCAAAGGCATCGGCTCGCTGATCAAGCTCTGCTCGCTCACGAAGGCCAGCTTCGGTAAGCTGAGCTGGACGAGGCGAACTCTTCCATCATGCCACTCGTCCTCAAGTGAGCGTAGATATTTGGAGAGAAGATTTCCAGTGAGCGGCCTCGTGCGGTGTCCTGCATGTCATCCTGAGCGCAGCGAAGGATCTGGGCGGCAGGCGAGCCAGATCCTTCGCTGCGCTCAGGATGACATGCCTTATCTCCAAATATCTTAAGTGAGCGTGACAGCATTGACTCATTCATATATCTCAATATAAACTATACACATCTTCGCAAAAAACGAAACGCGCCCTCTGACGAAAGAGGTGGTACACACATGCAAGCATGTTGTGTTGCGACGACCTGAAAAGGTGGTGGGCCATGGGAAGACGAGCTCTGATCGACCTGATCGCGGCGACTGCGAACGTCTCCAATGCGGCCGGGACTGACCGGCATGTTTAGATACGACTGTTGAGGCTAGATACTCTATGATCGTACTACAAATCATGGTATTTTCGCTCGGCTTCTTGATTGCCATGAGCACCCTCTATTCAGCCACCAAGCAGACAGTGCTTCCAGGGCGCAAAAAAGTGCTACTCTCTCGAACGGTGTTTCGCACGAGCTTCCGCCTGTTTCGATTGGTGATCGTTCGAATACCATCTGAGCAGCTACGTGGCACTCTCTCGGCTTTAAATGCGCCCATGTCTGTGATGCTGTTGCCGCTTACCTGGGTCATCCTGCTGTTGATTGGCTTCACCATGATGTTTTGGGGGGTGAGTGAGCCGTCTTTGGGAACGGCGCTTTCGTTGAGTGGGGCCGCCATCACCACCGAGGGGTTCCTGGCGCCGCAAGGGGGAGCCCAGACCACGGTGTATATCATGGGAGGGGTGATTGGACTGGGCATCGTGGGCCTGCTCATCACCTTTCTGCCCACCGTCTATTCGATTTACTCGCAGCGAGAGGAAGTGGTGACGCGGGTGGCTTTTCGCTTTGGCTCACCTCCATCAGGCGTCAAGGTGCTTGCACAGGCGTACCGGTTAGGCCTGGCTCAGGAACTGGACCAGTTCTGGCGCACCTGGGAGGATTGGTTCACAGATTTGGCTGAGACGCATATCTCGAACAGTGAAGTGATCTTTTATCGTTCTTCTCAGCCTGGCACCTCGTGGATTACTACTGCGGGTGCTATCCTCGATGCGAGCGCGTTATATTCCTCCACGGTGGATCGGGGGGATGTTCCCTGGTTGAATCTTTGCTTCCAGGTCGGTAGTCGTACGCTTTCGGACATTGCAACTGATGTAGGTATACCCCCAGGCTCAGCCCTTGCTCCAGGCGTTTCGATGCATGTGACGCGTGCCGAATATGATGCTGCGTATGAGCAGTTGAGTAGCGCCGGAGTGCGGCTCAAAGCGGATCGAGAGGAAAGCTGGCGCGCTTTTGTGAGTATGCGCAGCCAATATGATAGCGCACTTATTGCGTTAGCGAAACTCGTGTATGCGCCTGAAGCCCCCTGGTCCTCTGATCGAAAGCTTGGGCTGACTGCCCGAGATCTGATCAGGTAAGACTCTTGTAGTTTGGCTACCTTGAGCATGCGTTCAAAAGTAGAGTTTTGAGTCTGATTGAAAAGAGCGTGAAAATCTTCGTAGAGTAGTGGCTAGACTTTCCACAGCCATGCTCTGTGCTCGCCAAATGCAAAAATCGTACGCGCACGCCGTCCTCACCAAGCGAATCACCTCATCAGGGTTTCTGCCAAATAGGGCTCATCCTCATATTAAGTGAGCCTGCTTGCTAGAAAATGCAGACTCAGCCTAGCGAGATGGCCTCTCGCTCATCCGTGAAGGCGTTTTCCTGTCGATGCTGTTCTGGCCTGAAATCGAAGCAAGCGATCTCACTTAATGTGGGGATGAGCTTCTTTTCTACCACAGCCGCGCATTATTGTTACAGATTCAAGCAGAAACTCATTCGAGCTCACTGAAATTTCCTCTTGCGGTAAATCTTCTAATACGCTAAACTGGATAAAACGACATCGGGATCCCATGACAGCCGCTTTCGTCCAGCATGAACTTCATATCAGGTTGTTCCCATGGACAAATATTTGAGCAAACCTTAATCTGGGGGAGATAATTGGAGGGAGAAATATGTCAAGCACATTCGCGGCACACAGCACCCCTACGCTAAAAAAAGCGATAAACTGCTACTACAAAGAACTTCATGTGTACAAGGGAAAAGCGGGCTATGAACGGGCTAAGAGAGTTCAACACATATGAAGAAGAATGATCTGCAACTAACATTCTCAGTCGTTACAAATGGTGAGCAAAGTGCCACATTAAGCACCACCCTCGATCTCTCTACCCTGGAATCCCACCTCTGGGAAGCCGCCAACATACTCAGAGGCCCCGTCGATGCAGCCGACTTCAAAACCTATATCTTCCCGCTGCTCTTTTTTAAGCGAATCTCCGATGTCTTTGACGAGGAGATTGCGCTCGCCCTTGCAGAATCAGGTGGGGACCAGGAATACGCTACGTTCCCCGAAAACCACCGCTTCCAGATTCCTGAGGGATGCCACTGGCGCGACATTCGCGAAGAAACTACCAATATTGGACAGGCACTACAACACGCCATGCGTGAAATCGAAAAGGCCAACCAGCGCACCCTCTACGGCATCTTTGGCGATGCCTCCTGGACCAACAAGGATCGCCTCTCTGATGAACTGCTCAGCGACCTGGTCGATCACTTCTCACGCCTGCCTCTATCCAATAGCGACGTCAACTCCGATGTACTCGGTCAGGCCTATGAATACCTCATCAAGAAATTTGCAGACGCCACCAACAAGAAAGCCGGTGAGTTCTACACGCCGCGTAGTATTGTTCGCCTGATGATTCGTATCCTCAATCCACAGGAAGGCGAAACCATCTACGATCCTGCCTGCGGCACTGGTGGGATGCTGCTCGAAGCCGTTCATCATGTACGCGAAGCCGGTGGCAACGTCAGAACACTATGGGGAAAGCTCTACGGTCAGGAAAAGAACCTCACGACCTCTGGCGTTGCCCGCATCAACCTCTTTTTACACGGTATCGAAGATTTCCAGATTGTTCGCGGCGATACACTACGCCAACCTGCTTTTTTTGAAGGAGATAGCCTCGCAACCTTCGACTGTGTCATCGCCAACCCTCCCTTCTCCCTGGAGCGCTGGGGAGAAGATCTCTGGCTCAACGACCCCTATGGACGCAACATTGCTGGTGTACCGCCCCGTACCAGTGGTGACTACGCCTGGGTACAGCATATGCTCTGCTCCATGGCTCTCAAAACAGGACGTATGGCAGTTGTCCTCCCTCATGGAGCCCTCTTCCGCATGGGCGTTGAAGGAGAGATTCGCCGTAAAATCCTGCAGATGGATCAACTAGAAGCTGTCATTGGTCTTGGCCCCAACCTCTTCTATGGCACCGGTCTCGCGGCCTGTATCCTCGTCTTTCGTGCGCACAAGCAGTATACACAAAAAGAAAAAATACTTGTCATCGATGCCTCCAAACTCTTCAAAAAAGGCCGTAACCAGAACACCCTGACGTCCGAGCATATCGACCAGATCTATGGGCTGTATAAAGAATACGCAGATACAGCAGGTCTCACCAGGGTAGTCACGCTGGGTGAGCTTGCCAAAAATGACTGGAACCTGAACATTCCACGCTATGTGGAAGCCGTCGCGTCAGAAGAAACAGGCAGTGTGGCAGAGGCAGTAGCAAATCTCAAAACGGCACTTGAAGAGGCACGCGGCAGAAGATCGGCTGAAGGCATTGTTATATGAGGCGGGATTGATGCCTGACAGTTAGAAGTACACACATAATCAGTGTAGAGAGATAGTAAGGAGGGAATATATGCCATATACTGTAGGACAATTGATCGCATACAAAACCCCAGTAACTGTTTTAGATACGGATTCAGTTAGACAGGCACTACACCTCATGACCACAAACAGGTTTAGTCAGTTGCCTGTCATTAACAGAGAAGGAAAAGTTATAGGGATCATAACTAGTGAGTCGATCTTGCATGCTCTGGAAACTTTTGCCACCGCGATTAATAAGATTCACGTTGAGGATGCACTTAATATGATGCGTGTCCTGGATGCGATGGATGAAGTGAAACGTACATTTAGAGACGACGACAATCTATTTTATATGCTTGATGACTTGAAAGAAGGCAATTTCGTCCTCATTGTGGATAAAGAGCAGAAGCTCATCAGCATTCTAACTGGCTATGATACAACCGAATATTTCCGCATTCGTGCAGAAGATATGATGTATGCGGAAGAAATTGAGAATATGCTCAAGGAATACATCAATGCTTACTTTACTACTTCGACAGGGCTTGATGTAAAAGCGAGAGATGAAGCTGTGGCTGCTATCTCAAGGAAAGATTTTGATTGTTTGTCGCAGCATGAGTATCTTAGATTGCTGTTAGATCAGAATCGGTGGCCAAAATACAGTTCCATTTTTTCGTTTGATCATGATACAGTTTTTAATTTAATCGATGACGCTAGAAAAACCAGAAATGCTGCAGCCCATTTTCATACTGATGAAATCACAACCAAACAACGTGAAAGACTTAAATTCTGTCGGGATTGGTTAGCACGTCATAATGCAATTGTGTCCAATACTTTCTTTGGTATGGTGTTAGAGCCGGATGAGCAACAAAATCTGGATATTCAGCAGGCGGAAACACCACCAAACCTGATCGAGGAACCTAACGCAATTAATAGCATTGCTTCTACAGTAGAAAACATCTTAACAGAGGAGGATAAGCGCTTAGAGCATCGCTATTCACCTCTAGCAGTCTGGTTGCAGAAGGTACCAATTAGTGATGAGAGTATCTCTCTCTCTTTCAAAGAGATTGAACAAATTATTAAAGATGAACTCCCTGCATCGGCGCGCCTTTATCGAGTATGGTGGTCGAATAATTTGCAGATTAATCCGCATGCACGACAATGGTGGGAAGTGGGCTGGCGTGTTTCCACTGTTAGGCCGCCTGAAGAAGTTGTAGTGTTTTCACGTGTAGAGGGACGTAAAAAAGCATACATTGACTTCTTCAGTTCACTGCTTGCCCAGTTAGCCAGTAGCCATCCTTTCCCTACGAGAAGTCTTTCACCAGATGGTGAGAGTTGGGTAACCATTGCTAGCCTGCCTACTAATGGACGAAAAGTTGCTACGCTTGGCTTCTCTTTCGCCCGCAGAAAACGATTTCGCGTGGATGTAAATATTGATACAGGTAATGAACTGGAGAATAAGGAAATCTTTAACAAGCTGCTTGTACGTAAAAGCACTATTGAAGCTGAGCTAGGAACATCTTTAAGCTGGGAACGCCTCGAAGGTGTACGTGCATCACGTATTGCTCTTTATCATGAAGGGGCCATCTTTGATGAAGATGATGATCTTGCCAGATTGAGAACATGGGCTGTCGATGCCATGATCAAGCTCCAAAAAGTGATGGACAAACACCTGAGCGAGGTAGTATGAACAAAATCCCATCACCCCTAACACACATCACCCAACAACAACTCGAATCATACCTATGGGGAGCCGCCACCCTCTTGCGCGGCGTCATCGACGCCGGTGACTACAAACAATACATCTTCCCCCTGCTTTTCTTCAAGCGTATCTGCGACGTTTACGATGAAGAGTTCCAACGAGCCCTCGACGAATCAGAGGGCGATGTAGACTACGCCGCCTTCGCCGAAAACCACCGCTTTCAAATTCCTGAAGGTTCCTACTGGCGCGACGTGCGCAACCAGGCCAGCAATGTCGGTTCCGCTATCCAGAGAGCCATGCGGGAGATAGAACAGGCCAACCCCCACCAACTGTACGGCATCTTCGGTGATGCTCAATGGACCAACAAAGACCGCCTCTCCGATGCCACCTTGCGTGACCTTGTCGAACACTTCTCCTCACTGATCCTCTCTGTCGCCAACGTGCCGGAAGACGAACTGGGCCAGGCTTACGAATATCTCATCAAGAAGTTTGCCGACGATAGCGGCCATACCGCTGCTGAATTCTACACTAATCGTACCGTTGTCCACCTCATGACTTTGATGCTTGACCCTCAGCCAGGAGAATCAATTTATGATCCCACCTGCGGTTCCGGCGGCATGCTGCTCTCTGCGGTTGCGGAACTTAAGCGACAGGGCAAAGAATATCGCACTCTCAAGCTCTATGGACAGGAGCGCAATCTCATCACCTCGGCTATCGCGCGCATGAATCTTTTCCTGCATGGTATCGAGGACTTCCACATTGAGCGCGGCGATACTCTCGCCGAACCAAAGTTTATCGAAGGCGACCACCTGCGCCGCTTCGACATGGTACTTGCCAATCCCCCCTATTCGATCAAGCAGTGGAACCGTTCGTCCTGGGAGGCCGATCCGTACGGGCGCAACATCTATGGTGTCCCTCCACAGGGGCGCGCCGACTATGCTTTCTTCCAGCACATCATCGCCAGCATGAACCCACGTAGTGGACGCTGCGCTATCCTTTTCCCGCATGGCGTCCTCTTCCGCGACGAGGAGCAGCACATGCGCACCAAACTGGTAGAAGATGACAAGTTGGAATGCGTGCTGGGGTTAGGACCAAACCTTTTTTACAATTCACCTATGGAGGCATGTGTCGTTATCTGTCGCATGAACAAACCACATACTCAGCACAACAAGGTGCTTTTTATCAATGCTGTGAACGAAGTCACACGAGAGCGAGCGCAGAGTTTCCTGGAGGAAGATCACATCCAGAGGATTCTAGATGCGTATAAGGTTTTCGACGATATCGACGGTTTTTCCCATGTTGCCACCACTGAAGAGATTCTCGCCAAGCAAGCCAATTTGAATATTCCGCTTTATGTCAGGCCAAACGGAAATGGTAAAGACACCGATATAAACAATGAACAGTCATTAACCACGCTTGTCGCTGAGTGGCAACAGAGTTCGTTGGTATTACGTAACTCAATGGACACCTTATTTGCCGCCCTGGAGGGGGTTTGCCTTGGGAACTAGTACGAGATTAGAGGGACTCGCAATTCAAGTTAAGCAAGCAAAATTGCCAGAAGGGTGGCGCAAGGTACGATTCGATCAAATGGCTGAGTCTATATCCGACCGTGTAGATAATCCATCAGAAGCTAATGTTAGCTATTATGTTGGTTTAGAACATCTAGATCCCGACTCATTGAAAATACGAAGATGGGGTACTCCAGATGATGTGGAAGCCACTAAGTTACGCTTCAAATCAGGCGATATCATCTTTGGACGACGACGCGCCTACCAGCGTAAAGTAGCAGTAGCTGAATTTGAAGGTATATGCTCTGCCCATGCCCTTGTCCTTCGAGCACGAGAGGAAACTGTTCTAAAAGACTTTCTCCCGTTCTTTATGCAAAGTGAAACATTCTTCGAACGAGCCATGTCTATTTCTGTCGGTTCTCTCTCACCTACAATTAATTGGAAAACTCTCTCACAACAAGAGTTTGTCATTCCACCCAAAGACGAGCAACGACGGATTGCGGATATATTGTGGGCGGTAGATGAGACTATTATAACGTGGGAAAAAGTAGTACAAGAATCTGTGGTTCTACTAAATACATTAATCAATGCCAGCATATCAAATAATCAAGATGATCATTTGGTAAAACTACAGGAGGTATGCACACGAATCACTGATGGAACTCATCTCCCTCCTCAATTTGCTCAACAGGGCATTCCTTTTCTATTAGTATCAAACCTTGCTTCTGGTAAAATCGATTGGAATGTCAGTAAATGGATAACAGAGGAAACGTACCGAGAGCTTACAAAGCGAATGAAACCTGAATTTGGGGATGTTCTATACACAGCCGTTGGCTCATATGGAGTACCAGTTCTCATAACTTGGGATCAACCTTTTGCATTTCAGAGACACATAGCCATTCTCAAACCCAAGAAAGATGTGCTTGATGGGGCTTATTTAACTTACTTTCTCAAGTCGAGTCTTGGCAAAAAGCAGGCAGAACTATCAGCAGTTGGAAATGCTCAAAAAACGATCACATTAGGTTCTCTTAGTAACTTCGAGATACCGATCCCACCATTAGGTAAACAAAAGCAAATTGTTGAAAGAATTAATGAAGTCAATACTGCAATAGTTTTAGCTTCAAAACATCCTCAAATATCTAAGCAGTTGAAATCAGAAGCTCTCAAACAGCTAGTGTCGGGAGAGTTAAGATAATGTTCACCGAAGCCAATAGCGTCGAAAACTTTATACGCGACCTCCTCTGCGGCACATACCTGACTTCACAGTCTAGAAAGGTACGTGAACAGGCTTCGTCTTATGTACCTGAATGGCAATACATTCCAGGCCCTCAACTGAAACGTGCGGAAACCGACGTAATGGTCGAGACCGACCTGCGCGATGCCCTTATTCGCCTCAATCCTGAGATCAACGTTCAGCCCTCCCTTGCCGATGAGGTGATCTACAAACTGCGCGCAATCATCTTATCCGTGCGCAGTGATGGTCTCGTCAAGGCCAACGAGACTTCAAGCACCTTCAGAACAACCACTACGTTCTGACCACCCAGCTTACCTATAGGAGTCCAGAGAAGCGTTTCGACGTGGTGCTGCTAGTCAACGGTATTCCGCTTGTGGTGGGCGAGACCAAGACACCGGTCCGACCAGCGGTTACCTGGGTCGATGCCGCAGACGATATCCACAACGACTACGAGCTGAGCGTCCCTGCTTTTTTCGTGCCCAACGTCTTTTCATTTGCCACTGAAGGAAAAACCTATCGTTTCGGTTCTATCCGCATGCCGCTTGAGCTATGGGCGCCCTGGCGCGATACTGAGGAAGGGCAGGCTAGCGGGCTGGCGGAGCTAGAGACCGCTACCATTAGTATGTTGCGGCCAGAGGTTCTGCTGGATATCCTGCAACACTTTACGCTTTTCGCTACTGACAAACAGCACCGTAAGATCAAAATCATCTGCCGCTATCAACAATACCAGGCCACCAATCAGATTGTCGAGCGCGTCGTTGCTGGTCAGATCAAAAAGGGGCTGATCTGGCATTTTCAAGGTTCGGGTAAATCGTTGCTCATGGTCTTTGCCGCGCAGAAACTCCGCCAGCATCCACAGCTCAAGAATCCTACCGTGCTTATCGTCGTTGATCGTATCGACCTCGACACGCAGATCACCGCGACATTTAATGCTACGGATGTTCCCAACACCATTGCCGCTCCCAGCCGCGAAAAATTGCAGACTTTACTGGCACAAGATACGCGCAAGGTTATCATCACCACCATTCACAAGTTCGCCGAGGCTCCCGGCGTGCTCAATACACGCAGCAATATCATCCTGATGGTCGATGAAGCTCACCGCACACAGGAGGGTGACCTGGGTAACAAGATGCGCCAGGCCCTGCCTAATGCCTTTCTCTTTGGTCTCACTGGCACGCCCATCAACAAACGGGACCGCAATACTTTCTGGGCTTTTGGGGCCGTAGAGGATGAGCAGGGCTATATGAGCCGCTACTCTTTTGAGGAGTCCATCCGCGACAATGCCACCAAGCCGCTGCACTTTGAGCCGCGCCTGGTGAAGTTACATGTCGATAAGGAAGCCATCGATGAAGCCTTTGCCAATATCACCGAAAACCTCACCGAAGAGGATCAGGCTAATCTGGCCAAACAGGCCGCTAGAATAGCTGTGCTCGTTAAAACGTCTGAGCGAATACGTGCCATCGTTGCCGATATCGTGCAGCACTACCAGGAGAAGGTCGAACCAAATGGCTTTAAGGCGCAGATCGTTACCTTTGATCGCAATCCTGCCTGCACTATAAGCAAGAGTTAGACAAGCTGCTGCCAAAGGAGGCCAGCGACATTGTCATGACCGTCTCTCCTGGCGAGAGTGAGTACAGGCAATATGATCGCAAGAAGGAAGAGGAAGAGAAACTGCTTGACCGCTTTCGCGACCCAAAAGACCCTCTTAAATTTCTTATTGTCACTGCTAAACTCCTCACAGGTTTTGATGCGCCAATTTTACAGGTCATGTACCTGGACAAGCCATTGAAAGAGCACAGTCTGCTGCAGGCTATCTGCCGCACCAACCGTCCTTACCCAAATAAGAGTCACGGCCTGATTGTCGATTACCTCGGCGTCTTTGATGATGTAGCAGCCGCGCTGGACTTTGACGAGAAATCAATGCAGCACGTCATCTCTGGCCTTGACGAATTGAAAAAGCAACTGCCTGGAGCTATGGATCGCTGTTTGTTGCATTTCCCTGAAGTGGACCGCACCATGGTCGGCTATGAAGGACTCATCGCTGCGCAGGAATGTCTGCCGGATAACGAGAAACGCGACGCCTTCGCCGAGGATTATTCTGTTGTGGCACGTTTGTGGGAGGCGCTCTCTCCTGATGCTTATCTCCAGCCTTACGAAGATGATTATCGCTGGCTCACGCAAGTCTACGAATCGGTCAAACCACCCAGCGGTCAAGGCAAGCTCTTATGGCATGCCCTCGGAGCAAAGACCATCGAACTTATTCACGAAAACATCCACGTAGAGGCGGTTCGCGACGACCTCGATACGCTGGTCATGGATGCCGATGTATTAGCGGATGTCCTTGATCTAAAAGACCCCCAGAAAACGAAAGAACTTGAAATCAAGATTGTTGCTCGTCTGCGTAAACACAAAGACCGCCCACAGTTCATCGAATTGGGACGTCGACTTGAAGAGTTGAAAGAACGCCACGAACAAGGCCTACTCGTCAATCTCTCCTTCGTGAAACAACTGCTCGAAATCGCCCGTGACGTTGTCGAGGCTGAAAAAGAGGTTGATCCTGTAGAAGAGCAGGATAGAGGTAAAGCCGCCCTTACCGAACTATTCAATGAAGTACGCAATGGCAAAACCCCCGTCCTGGTCGAGCGCATCGTCAACGATATCGACGAAATCGTGCGCATCGTGCGCTTCCCTGGCTGGCAACAAACAATTGCCGGGGATCGTGAGGTGAAACAGGCTTTACGAAAGACTCTGCTTAAGTACAAGCTTCACCAGGATCAGGATCTCTTCGATCGCGCATATGCATATATTCAGCAGTATTATTAGTGAAGAATTGAGTACGCTTTACGGGGCTAGTACGGCAATTACTTTACCTTCAGCATTTCTCATTAATGGAAAGCCATACAAATCTAAACATGCTCCATATATAGCCTAAAGGCACTAATCCTGACAGCAGAACTGACAGCTAAACCCACGAAAAACAGCGCTACTCAGCGAGCACCAGCTAACAAAAACAGTAGTCCCTAAGCTCGTTCACACCCACGTGAGAAGCCCGGAATAGCCTGAAAAGTCCCTTTGACAAAATACCTAATTTTGGTATTATTAGCGCTAGCTCATAAATGACTAAATTTTAGCTGTAGCATAGGTAAGGTTTCAAAGAAAAGGTAAACATATGGATGATATCTCAATTGAGATGAAAGTGCCATTGGATGGAGATGGCTTTTTACGACGTGAATGTCCCAACTGTGAGCGGCAGTTCAAACTAAAGTATTCAGTCTCGAACACCGAAACACTGGAAACCATTGATATCGAGAGCTACTATTGCCCTTATTGTTATGAGCCAGCGTCTCTAGATTCTTGGTGGACAAAAGAACAACTTGAACAAGCTCAACAACTAGCATTCAAAGAAGTTGTTGAGCCAGAGTTAAAAAATCTCCAGCGTCAAATACAGTCCCTCAATCGTAACGACAGTTTTGCACAAATTGATTCTAAGCTAGAATACTTAGAAGAGTCAGTTCCTCTAACCGAAGTAGACGACATGGTAAAAGTTGACTTTCCTTGCCACCCAGAAGAGCCATTAAAAATTGATGAAACTTGGAAGCAGAATGTGGCATGTTTCGTTTGTGGAATCCAATACCCTGCCTCTTTGGTTAAGGAATCGTCAGAACAGAAAGATAGCTATGGTGGATAGTGAAAGAGTGACAGAAGACTTTTTCAAGGGCCATGACTTTGAAGATCGAGTTCTGTATCATATCGTCAGCCTTACTGGCGAAATGCCAGTAGGATACGAAGGCAGTATTACAGAAGCAGATATCGCCGTTCAGCTTACGAAAGAACTCAATATCTCCTCTGACTTTGTACATAGTGAACAATTTCATGCTTCACGAGAACGCGGCACAATTCTCGCTGCAATACAAGAGCTTGATAAATCGGGATACATCGAAATGATCGCGGTCTCTGGCCCCTGGACAATTCATCCTACCCGCCGAGGACGAAACTATGTTGCTAAGTGGCAGGAGGAATGGGAGCGAAAGAACAAACCTGATACGGCGAATGCTCAACTAGCGCAATCACGCTTGCGTGATGCACAAGAAGCATGGGTAGAGGTAGCGAGGCTACGTCGAGAACTTCGGCTTGCAAGAAAAACACTACCATCTCTCATTGCTGATGATGAGCTTCGACAACGCTGCGAAGACCTCTTGGCTGCGGGTCATCATTATGATCGCGTAATCCGGGAGGCTTGTGTTATCTTAGAAAACCGCGTTCGTGTTACTATTGGAGGCAATCAACAAATTACGGGTACACCATTAATGGAACTTGCATTCAGCCCGAGAAATCCAAAGCTTTCTTTTAGCAATGTTGAGCAAGAGCAACTCGGCGTGATGCAATTCTATCGAGGGACTATAGCTTTTTTCCGTAACACTACTGGACACCACCTGATTGATACCTATACTCAGGACGATGCACTTCGCTTCGTTGCATGGATTGATCTACTCTTAGCAATGCTGAAAACAGTCTCGGGAAACGTCAACGCGACTGTGCCAAACACACCTTAGACAGTCATTAATTCATTTACCCGTGACATGCTGACAGGAACGCCGGCAACCTTCAGCGAATACCTTACGGGCGTAGACGAACATAAACCGACTTCCCCGCGCATAGAGAGAACGAGCATGGACAGCTAAAAACAAGCCCAGTCGGATCTCTCCATCGACACCCATCACTCCAAACGGCAAGCCATTGGTGAGGAGACGGGTGCCGATGAGCCTTCTTAGAGAACATACATATCACTCCCCCACGAGCGTGTCAGCACATCTGCGTGAGAGGATGAGTCCTCTCTCGGTGGGAACGCCGGAGCGTCGAGTTCTGGCGCTCCCGACGACCATCAGGAGTAGCTCAGCTCCGGATACCAGTCGGTCCCGCGTCCTTGGGGCGTGAAGTCGAAGAGATTCCACTGTGGGTCGATGGAATCGGTGTGGCGAGGATCCTGTCCAGGATCGGGGGGAATGTAGAGAAGCTCTGAGCCCCAGAAGTGACGGATCACTTCGCCGTCGCGCCGGAACACGTTGAGCATCGGCATCTGGGCTCCTTCCTCCGACTCACCGAAGTAGTCGCGGTTATAGGTGGTGCCAGCCGAGGATAACAAGCGCAGCCATCGCCAGCCGCGCACTTTGGCATGGGCAAGGATGCGCGGTAGCTCGGCCTTGGCCACCACCGCCAGATTGACGCGCTGCATGATGTGCCGGGCGGCCCCGTCGAAGGCATCGAGAAAAGAGGTACATGATGGGCATGGCAGATCTTCGTTGAGGGCACGCGGAAACATGAAGTTGTAGATGGCTAACGTATCTTTGCCGGGCTCGAACAGCTCCGAGAGTTTCACCTCAGTCGGGGTGCCGTCGGGCCCTGCTGGAAGATGTAGTCCTGCGGCACGATCCCACCAGGCGGCAGGGCTCGTCTGGTGGCAGCAACCGCCTCGGTCGCGCGGCGCAGCTCGACCTCCTGCTGGAGCAGCCGATTGCGCGCCATCCGGTACTCAGGGGACTCACCTGGAAACGAAATGCTCATCATCACTCCTCTCGTACACAGTTCTCACCAATGGAGACATGCAGGAGCAGACTTCACTGCTCTCGCGTGATTTGCCATGGCAAAGCCATCATTCTTCGACAGAGCATCTGTGCGCATGCGCCACAGTGGAGGTGTGGTTGTCTTCCTCTCGAGGCGCGTGACACCTGCATGGGAGCGTCACCTCCTCGTCTGCTCCCTTAGTATAGCATGCGAAACAGAAAAAAACTTCTCCTATCTTGCTCTTCACAGCACTGCGGGAACAGACCGAGAGCCACGGTGGTCAAACCAGCCACGAGTCTACTGTGGAGTCGAGGGGAAGGAGCGTTGGAATGAGAACAGTTGCCATTTTCTCATTTGGCTCAAATGTTCTCAAGAGTGCTGGAGGAAGCCCATTTCCAAGACGTCAAGAGAAAAAGCCGCAAAGGAACAGGGAGGGGTTAATCGTCTGGTATCTCTTCAAGTAAATCGTTAAAGGAAACATTAAGAACTTTCGCAATGCGGTTAAGTGTATCAACATTTCCTCCTAAGTTTGGGTTTTTCCACAAGCGTTTAATCGTATTGAAGCTTACTCCTGTCTCTCTAGCAAGTTTTGTCATTGTATACCCCTTTGGTTCTGCTACCTGTTTAACCCTATTCTTTAGCATGTTTCACACCTGAGTTTTTTAACGAGTTTAACAGAGGTGAGCATTTGACGGTACTACAGAGTAGGTTGTACAATAAATATTGTACAAATTAGTTTGTGGTAAAAAATGAACGGGGCTCTATGCAAGCAGTTACAAACGAGTTTTCTGTCATTAACGGCCCTTTAGTGGTGCATTCGGCAAATTCGTGGATGGGAACCAGGGCCGATAAATCGGCACCTACGGTTTCCCAGAAATGAGCGAATGCACCATTTAGTATCAGGAGCAGTAGCAACCTATTGTTTATGCCGTAACACAGGTAGTCGTCAAGCGCGATGTTGTCTGTACAGTTACTGGCAAAGGATAAGCCGTGGAAACTGAACTTAGACAGCTACTCAATAAGATTGAAGAAATATGCTTTTACGAATATGCATCTATGGGAGGGTCAAAGTGAGCACGTATTTTCATGGTAGCGCGGCAATCAAAAAACAACTCGTAAAAGGCTGTCATATTGCCTATCGCCTAAAACCTAGCCAACTTCCCGTCGATGAAAAAAAGCTATGGCATGGGCGGGTATTGCACACGATGCTAGACCGCGTGGGACTGCTTGACAGCGTGATTGTACAGGTATTAGATTTAGGTTATGAGGAAGAAACGGAAATAGTTTTCCTTGAGCAGATTATAGACGTGTCTACCGATTTATCGATCCTGGACATGCTCTTTGCTTGAAATGCTTCGACCAGTGTTTCAAGATGATAGGGCCGCTTGTGAAGCCGATTTTTCACCTGTGTGCTTGGTCTCTCCTGGCTTCTCAGGCTGCTTCATGGTGCGAAGCAAGTCCCAAAGGGAGTTTATACTCTCGTATTTTGCACAAGTGCGTGCTATACTCCTTGATGGCAGAGAAGGAGTCATGCCGCTCCACAGGCTCAATATACAGTTTTGAGCTCATAAGCGGGATGGGTTGTTCGTTGTAAGGTTGTTCGTTTGGAAGGAGGATATCCAATTTATGGCCACGAAGAAGAAAACGGAAGCGAAGGCGGAGAAAGCTGACTTAAGGAGGCAACGATGCGACTTCAAGGAAAGGTTGCGGTGATCACGGGAGCTGGCTCCGGGATAGGACTGGCGATGGCAACACGCTTTGCAGCAGAGGGTGCAAGCGTCGTCGCGGGTGACTGGAATGCGCAGCGGCTTGACGCCGCCGTCGCGAGTATTCAGGCGAGTGGTGGAACGATTGTCGGTGCACAAGGCAACATCGCGGATCAAGCGACGGCGGAAAACCTCATTGATCTTGCGCTCAGCACCTACGGTCGCCTGGACGTGCTCTGCAACAACGCCGGCGTGATGGACTATATGCAGGGCGTGGGTGAGCTGTCAGATGACATCTGGCGTCGTGTCCTGAGCATTAACCTGGATGGGCCCATGTTTACGAGCCGGCGAGCTATCCGGCACATGCTGACGCAAGGCGGTGGGTCCATCATCAACACGGCCTCGACTGCTGGAATTCACGGCGGGGCCGCGGGGGCCGCCTACACCGCCTCCAAGCACGCGCTGGTGGGTCTCACGCGCAATACGGCCTGGATGTATGCCACCAAAGGCATTCGCTGCAATGCTATCTGTCCGGGCGCGACCAAGACGAACATCGGCGAAACGATGTCGCCCGAGCGGATGGACGCTGCCGGTTCGCAACGTGCGGGCGCGTTCGCTGCGCTCGCCCCGGCCTCCCTGGACCCAACGGATATTGCGTCGCTCGCGCTCTTTCTCGCCTCGGATGAGTCGCGCCATATCAACGGCGCGATTATTCCTGCGGATGCGGGCTGGGCCGCCGTCTAGTCACGAGAGGGATGGGGGCGCTATCACGTCCATGAACGAAAGGTACGCGCCCGTCTACTGTTCTGTCACGCGGAACGACCTATGTGTGTAAACTATGTCGTGGGGTTCTGTTGTGGTTGAGCGGGCTGGTGGAGTCGCCCTCGTCCTGACCCCACGAGTCTTCTCCCTCCTGCCGGGGCGAGGCAAGCGTCCCCGCCCCTACGAATGTGACGATCGGCCGGCAAAAAACCTACCCGTGTAAAGCCACTCCCGCCCCTAAGGATACGGAGCCGCTTCCCAACTCGTTTCATAAAAACCTCCTCGTGAAAGGGGGGCTGCTGACGTATCGCTTTCATCTTTCCTGCAAGGTAAGCCATGCCTTAGACACTGTTTGTATATCATTTCCTATAAATAAATGAACTGGCGTACAACCATGATATATGGTTGTGCTTGACATGCAGGATGTGCCGTGACAAGACTACTTCCAAGGATGTGACAAAAGAGAGCAGCCCTGGAAGTCTTCGTCGTTTGAAACGCACACAGGAGGTTTTGATGAGTCAGTTCAACACCGAGGTGCTGGTCACTACCCTGGCTTTGGTTGGCATCGTCATTATGATTGCCGCGCTCCTTTCCGGAGTGATCGAGCGCACTGGCTTTCCCCAGGTTGCGGTCTTCCTGCTCATAGGAGCGGCCCTTGGCCCGGCGGGATTGGGGATACTTGATTTGACGCTTGCCTCCCCGATCCTGCACATCGTTGCCACTTTGAGCCTGGTTCTGGTGCTCTTTACCGATGCGATTTCGCTCAATCTTGCCGAAGTTCGGCGCGCGAGGACCCTGGCGTTGCTCGTCTTAGGACCGGGAACCCTGCTCTCGGCGGCACTCATCGCTGTCTTGAGCTGGTGGTTACTCGGCCTCTCCCCTGGCGCCGCTGCTCTGCTAGGTGCGGCTCTCGCGTCCACCGACCCAGTTCTATTGCGCGGGCTGCTGCGCCGTGACGATATCCCTCCCGCCGCTCGACAAGCTTTGCGCCTGGAAAGCGGCTTAAATGATATCGTGCTGTTGCCGATCGTGCTGGTCGCCATGGCTTTTCTTGGAGCGAGCGCCTCGGCGAGCCAATTGTACTGGGCGCGCCTCGCTCTCGATCTGTTTGTACTCGGGCCCACGGCAGGGGTCCTGGTGGCTGTGGTTGGCGTGGCGACGATGGCCCTCATCCGGCGACGCGCTGGCATACGGCGCGATTACGAGTCCTTGTTTTCCCTGGGAATTGCTTTCACCGCCTACGCGGCGGCAGAAGCTGTACATGGCAGTGGCTTTCTTGCAGCCTTCGCCGCCGGGTTCACAATTGCGGCTCTCGACGTGGAATTGTGCGATTGTTTCCTCGAATACGGCGAAACGACGGCGGAAATGACGCTGCTCTTCACCTTTGTGCTCTTTGGCGCCTCGCTGATCTGGAGTGGCTTCACGATCCTGAGCCTCCCGCTGGCGGTCTTTGCGATCCTGGCCCTCCTCGTGCGACCGGTGGCATTTCTGTTCTCACTGGCACGCACGCGATTGAGCGGGTATGAACGGCTGCTCATCGCCTGGTTCGGGCCACGAGGACTCAGCTCCCTGTTGCTGGTGCTGCTCCCCGTGTTCGCGGGAATCGCAGGCAGCGAGCAGTTGTTCGCCATCTGTTCACTCGTCGTGCTCCTCTCCGTTGTCGTTCATGGAGGCACACCGCTTATCCTGGCCAGTCGTCGCCTTCCGGTGCAGGACCAGCCCACGACCACTGGCGGAGACCAGGGAACCGCGTTGCCTTCTCTCCCGTTGCCCGCTGTTGCCCCTTCGGGGAGCACTGATCGATACGATGGGACCCAACCTTCCCCTGTCGAACGAGCGCGCACTGGAGAACCGTTGTCACAAGAAAGCGGCACGGAGCCTGCGAATGAGCAGCACGAGGTACCTTCCCTTCGCATCACACTTGACGAGGTGCGCCAACTCAAGCAGGAGGGAGCCCAGGTCATCCTGCTGGATGCTCGAACGGAACGCTCGTACGAGGGGATTGACTTGCAGGCGCGGGGGGCCATCCGTTTCGTTCCAGACAGAGTCGAAATGCGGGCTCGCACCCTTGGTTTGCCGCGCGATGCCTGGCTCATTGCCTACTGTACTTGACCAAATGAGGAGACAAGTGCCCGTGTGGCGCGAGATCTTCAGCGGGCGGGTTGGCTTCATGCACGCGCCCTACTGGGCGGTTTGGAGGCATGGCAACGGGCAGAGCTGCCCATCGAACCGAGAGGAACACAACATCGTACTGATGAACCACTCACGACGTATAATGACACAGAGAATCCCTCAGCCCCTGTACAATGAGCTCCTCATGTCTCTCGCTGTGCAGACATGAGATACGGTGGCACTGTTAACCCGACTATGATGATCACTGCCACACATCCACCGAAGAGTAACCACTTGCCCTGTTCTAGCATGGGGGTTATGGACAAGAATATGTATTTCATATATACTAGTGGTAATATACAACAGGAAGTCAGAGACCTTGTGCAATCCAGTCCGCTTAGCTGGTGCGCTGACTGTCTTGTGTGTTGGTTGCCTACGATTCGTTCGTACATTGTTTGAAAATATGTAAGGGGTCTTATCACAATATTTGTGTTATACTATTTCTAGTAAAGGCTTATCAATTATTTCCAATATTTGGTGACGGCGGGGGGCAAGATATTTCAAAGAAGACGTTTTGTGAGCCAATACTGTGCTTTCTCGTTAATTTGGCTCTACCAAAGTGATAGACGCGCCGATCACCAATATTTGGGACACCATGTCAATTGTTGTTTAAGATAGACCAATCTGTGGGAATGTCATAGTATCGCTTCAGTTTATAGCCGAGCCACCACTCGCGAGGAGGGGCTGGGATGATCCCTTTATGGCAAAGTACAATGAGCAGAGGTCCGGCCTTCTTGCGAGACTTCAGGGAATAGTGATGATTTTGTAATACTGATTCTGAGTTGTGTTGGACATGGTGTCTGTGGAGTTGTTAATCTAGATCTAAGTCGTAACGCTTCATATTGTTGGGGTCAATGAAGACGTTGATGCTTGCTCCTTGCGTGTAGGGAGGTTGCTTTGTGGCGATCCCTGAAAACGTATAGGTTTTCTTTGCGCATTTCTCCTTTCTCGTGTCCGCTGGAAATGGTAGACATATCCTACCTCAAACGTCAACAATCTGTTGCACTGGTGATTCCCCAGAAGTCCGCACGAGATCCTTCGCGGCGCTCAGGATGACAAATTCCCTGCAGGCTGTCACCCCTTCGCTTCTCTGAGGGCAGGCTCTGAGTGCCGCGAAGGGTCTGGCGAGACGGCCGCACGAGATCCTTCGCTGCGCTCAGGATGACATATCCCCTGCAGGCTGTCACTCTGAGTGCAGCGAAGGGTCTGGCGAGACGGACGCAGAGATCCTTCGCTGCGCTCAGGATGAGGGGAGCCGTCACGCTCAGGTGTGTACTTGTGGGAACAGTGCCAACCTCTCCCACTATGGCTCCAAGAGGACCTTGCCTCTCGCCTTCCGGTCGTGCAGGTACTGGTGGGCAGCAGGTGCCTGGGCAAAAGGAAAGGCGCGATCGATATGGGGCGCAATCTTGCCTTCTGCATACCAGGCAAGTAGTTGCTCAGCCGCGCCTCGGAGCAGGTGAGGCTTGTGCCAGAGGTGCCCCACGTTCACTCCAAGGACGCCCCTGTTTTCGTTGATCAAGCGCAGAGGCGTGAAGCGCGGCACCGCCAGCACAAAGCGTAGCAACGACCGGAGGGAGCGGCGATTTCCTGGGGCGAGGCTGCTGACGCCAAAGGTCAGCAGTCGTCCTGTGGGCGCAAGCAGGCCATAGCTCTGGCGCCAGGAGGGGCCGCCCTGCGCATCCACCACAATCTCCACGCCATCGCCGTTGCTGATCTGTTGGACCTCCTTGACTACGTCCGCCGTCCGAGAGTCGAGGGCGTGGTCCAGCCCGCGTGAGCGCAAAAACGCATGCTTGGCAGTAGAGGCCAAGCCAATAGTTTGCGCGCCGTAGATGCGGCAGATATCGAGCGCCGCCAGCCCGACGCCACCAGCAGCACTCTGGATCAAGACGCGTTCCCCCCGGTGGAGCGAACCCATCACGACAAGCAGTTGATAGGCCGTGACATAGTTCACGAGCATCGCTGCCCCCACCTGCGGACTCATCTGCGGTGGTCGCAGAAAGGTGTTGATGGCAGGCACACAGACGATATCGGCATACCCGCCGAAGTGTGTGAGGGCCAGTACTTCCTGGCCCACATGAGCCTCCGTGACCCCTTCACCGAGCGCATCAACTGTTCCAGCTACCTCATAGCCGACGACACAGGGGAGCTTGGGCGCGTCGGGATAGAGGCCCATCCTCGCCAGTAGATCAGCGAAGTTGATGCCGCTTGCTTCCACTCGAATGCGGACCTCTCCGGCACGTGGGGTGGGATCAGGCGCCTCGCGCACTTGCAAGACTTCCGGGGGACCGGCCTTGGTGATCCAGACCTGTCGCATATGGTCCTGCCTCCTCTTGTTGGTTCTCCTTCCTTGCTTTCTGCTTCAGTATAGCACTTGGGAGCCAACAGGAGTGGTGAGAGACATAGCTTCCTCAAGTCAGTGTCTCCCCTGTATTGCTCTCAACTGGCCGGCGGGTTGCTGGCCTCACTGATTGCGGAAGCTGAACAATGTCTATCTTTTCGATGCCATGGGTTAACAGCTTGGCATTTTAGGGTAGATTATCGTGACTAATGTAACCGAATGTTAAAAGTCAATCTTTTCGGCTCATCCTCATATTGATAGTGGTGGCGAATTCGACTTTCGAAGGGACGTTCTATTTGTCTCAAGCATCAAAGGTGGTTGATATTCCCCACCGAGAAGAGAAAAAAGACTTTTTTTGTGGTATCTTTCCCCACTTTTTGAATTCGCCACCCATATCACATTAAGTGTGCCTGCTTGCTTTGTATTCAGACCAAAAGAGCAGCAATCAGCTCCTTCGGGCTCCTTGGAATTCCTTGGATGGATTTTGCTTCTGGCGCAACTCCGACAGCCATTCCTCTGGCACACTAGAGACGTAGATGGTCCCTTCTAGCGGATCATCCAGATCCCAAAGCACCAGAATGGTTGTGACCACTAAGAACCCAACCCCAAACTGGATCTCGCTGGACACAAGCAGACTCTCAATGTGAAACAAGTGGAAGGAGAGGATTGCCAGCAGCGAGATGAGCAAGTAGAGGGCTTGGACACTGCGGGCCATCTGCTTGGGGGCATGCACCAGGAAGCTTTCACGATCGGCTTTCCTGACGGCTTCCTCTACCTTCTTGAATTCTTCGTCGACGCTGGTCAAAAACCACGCGGAGAAAAGTGCCCAGCCGACGAAGAAATCGATGACGTAGGTGTTGACAGCAATTTCATCCGTTTTGTTTCCAGTGGTCAGATGATTCATCACAAACAGGAAAAACAGGACGTTGCTGACTCCAGCAGCGATGCCGATGAGGAACATGATGGCCAGCCCTCGCCAGACCCCCCTCCATTTCATTGGACAGCCTCCTTCTTGAACAAAAAATCCTCTCCCTGCTCAAAGTAAATGCCAATATGCTGCTGGCGAACTCTCTATCTGAGCACAAATTGAGCATATTTTTCTCTTCGAGACGAGCCTGAAAGTAGGGGTTCGCCAGCAGTAATTCATGCGCCATGGCGCTGGTGCGCCATGAAAATCAATTGCCCACCCCTATTTTCAGGGGATCATCTTGTCAAGTTCCTTGTCGAATTCGCCACCAATATCAATCTGGGAAAGACCCCAACCCGTTTAGGGAGCAGGAGCATGGCCGATCCAAGCAGCCCGGTGTGTTCTGGATTGGTCAGTTGGGCGCAGCCACAGCGAGATATGGGAGGGCTGCATCGTCTCCTGGACCACTGCTACCAATTCCTCACCCAACTGATCCAAGTCCACCTCATGGCGCAGCGTGGAACTGAAAGCAGCAAATGTGCGGGCCGCATCATACTTGCGCCGGTAGAAGCGGCGGTCAATGCTCCGCTGGATGCGCCGCCGCACCGGCTGGAACAGGGCGGCTATGGCCAAGGTCGATCCGACGACGGCCCACTGGTCCTGCAACGCCTGCCCGATGAGCCCACGCAAGAGGAATTGCAGCAGCGTGACACTGCTGAAGTAGACCAGGGTCAGTAGGGCCGTGAGCAGGCCATAGACCAGGACCCGGTTGATGAGCACATCGATGTCCCACAGCCGGTAGCGCAGGATGGCCAGGCCAAAGGACAAGGGTATGAGAGCGGGCACGGTGTTGGAGAGCGCTTCCAGGAGCCAGGGAGGCAGAGAGCCAGTTGGGCCCAGGGACGGAACGAGCAGGAACGCCAGGAACAGGCCGAACTCTACGGAGAAGACCACTCCCACACCCAAGACCACCCACTTGGTCTGCTGCCGCTGCATGGGACTGGACCCCCAGCGGTAGCGGTAGAGTTGGGCGAGCACGCCGCCCCCCAGGAAGCCGTACCACACCAGCATCCAGAGCTGCTGGAAGGGCAGGAACATGGGCCGCCACTTGCCCGGCTTCCGTACTCACACTCACGACTCCCGACAGGCTGTCTGCTCCTTGCACCACGAGCATGAGCGCGACCAGCAGGGCCATCCAATTGTCGGACTTGCGCCAGAAAAGCAGGACGCCGATCGCCACCCAG
>WNGQ01000132.1_pt1 | contig 68286 bp, 57 predicted proteins | sample 5407661 | NCBI WGS metagenome assembly WNGQ01 (sample SAMN13153382, study PRJNA577476) | soil metagenome | isolation source: 60 cm soil or saprolite under Garry oak tree replicate 2 | place: USA:California | collected 2016-06-15
GGGCCGGTCGAGCACCCAGGGAGCGACGAACAGGCTCACGACGAGCTGCACTGCGTAGCTGACAAGCCAGGCGTTGCCGATCAGGATCGTCAGCTCCTGGAGGTTGTTGTGCGTGGCGGCGACGAAGATGACCGCGACGAGATAGTCGCCAACCCGGCTCGCGACCTGCAGCACGAACGCCAGCAGCAACAGGGCGAGAACAAGGCGGCTGCCGGTCACATGCCCGAGCGCGCGTCCGAACATCGCGATCACGCCATGGCGCTTGCGCTCGACCTCGTGCTGGACGAGGAATTGATCCTCGTCCTCCACGAAGGCGGGGCGATAGAGGGTGCGCTCGAGTCCGATTGACATGTAGGCGGCCACCAGCGAGCCGATCGCCCAGACAAAGATCAACGGCTCGGTCGCAATGAAAGCGACCACGGTTGTTGTGACGCCGGACAGGATGTAGCCGACGCTTGAGCCGGCGGCGATGACAGGAAAGATTCGCTTGCCCTCGAGCACGTTGAAGTGCTGGGTGACGAAGCTCCAGAAGTGGAGCATCACGAGCTCGAAGGCGACCGAGTAGATGACGTATGCGACAAAGGCGACCGTCGCGTCCTCGTGGATCATGTAGGCGGCGAAGACACCGATGGCCGCCACGGCGTTGGCGCCGAGGTTGATGCGAAATGCGCGTCCGAGTCCGAACCTGCGCGTAAGCGCGCCCTGCAGCGCGTCCATGGGCCACACCGCCAGCGCGAGCACGACGAAAAAGACGGGATAGGCGTTCGGGCCGGCCTTGTTCAGAAAGATCGACTGCGCACCGCTGAACGCCGTGTACATCGCCCAGCCGACGACCGTCGCGAAGAAAGCCACGCGCAGCGTGCGCCGGAGCTCGGTGCGCCGGACGTGAAGGGCCCTGGCGAGCAGAGGCGACACGGCCCCCGCCTGGATCAGCCTAGGTCTGCTGGACGCTGGCGATCCTCTGCAGAGCGGCGATTCGCTCCGAGATCGGCGGATGGGTGTCGAAGAGGCGGCTGAAGAAGCTGCCGTGGTGCTCGTCGGGGTTGTCGATCATCATCGCCGCGACCGCGTGATTGAACCGCTCGGGCGGTTTGTCGTTGGTCGAGATCTTCTGCAGGGCCGAGATCAAAGCGCCCGGGTTGCGCGTCAGCTCGACACCGCTCACATCGGCAAGCGACTCGCGCTGCCGGGAGAGCGCGAACTGCATCAGGGGTCCCACGATGAACGCGATCAGCGTGAAGAGAATGCCAATCGCAAAAACGACCAACGCCCCCTGGCCGCGCAGCCGCATGCGGCCGACGCTGTTCCAGAACGCGCTCGAGATCAGCGCAGCCATACCGACCATGGTCACGACGATCAGCAGCAGCCTGACGTCGAAGTTCTTGATGTGACTCACCTCGTGCGCCAGCACGGCCTCGAGCTCTTCGCGATTCATCATCTGAATCAGGCCTGTGGTCACGGTGACGGCCGCATGGTTCGGATCGCGTCCAGTTGCGAACGCGTTCGGGCTTGGGTCGTCGATGACATAGACCTTCGGCAGCGGCAGCCCGTCACCGATCGCCAGAGCCTGCACGATGTTGTAGAGCTGCTGGTACTGGCTCGGATCGGCCTCCCGCGCGCCAACTGCGGAGAGCACCGTGGCCGAGCCGAAGTAGTAGGCGTACAGCGCCGCGCCGACCGCGAGGAGGCCAAGCACGATCGCGCCGGCGACGGCGCCACCCTCCCCAGAGGAGAGCCACCCGATGATCAGGCCGACGATGATCCACACCGCGAGGAACGCGACGATCACGATGAGGCTGTTGCGCTTGTTCCGGGTGATCTGGTGATACATCTAAGTGGTGGCGCGCTTGTTCCCCTGCATGATGTCCCGCACTCGCTCCGCGACGTAGCGACCCCAGATCTGCGCCCACACCAGGCCGTTGCCGAACGCGGACACGTCCTCGGAGTGGTGCTTGAAGTGGTACATCCACATCGCGCGGTGCCGTTCGTAAGAAACCTCGCGCCGGCGATCAGGCGTGGCGGGCTTGACCCGGTGCGTGGCGCTCGCTGTCGGCAGGTAAAAGATCTTCCAGCCGCCGAGCTTGAGGCGATAGCACAGGTCCAGGTCTTCGCCGAACATGAAATAACGGGGGTCGAAGAAGCCCACCCGATCGAGCGCTGACATCCGCAGCATCAAGCACGCTGCAGTTCCGGCATCCATCTCGTGGACGTCGGTTTCCGCTACGTGGCCCATGTTGTGCCGGCCGAAGCGAGGGCTCCTCGGAAAGAGCCTGCTCAGACCGACGGTCTGATAGAAGAGCGTGCTCGGAATCGGAAAGGCTCGCCTGGCGTCGGGATCGAGCTGCCCGTTCGGCAGCATCAGGCGCGGCCCAACCGCGCCCGCGTCTGGACGGGTGAGCAGGAAGTCGGCCAGCCTTCCGACGCACTGCTGGTCGAGCGTCACGTCAGGGCTGAGCAGCAGGACAAAGCGACCCTGGCAGCGCTCCAGGCCGATGTTCGCTGCGCGTCCGTAGCCGAGGTTCTTCGCCTGGACCAGGACAGTCGCCTGGGGGAACTCGTCGGTCACGGCGGCCGGAGATCCGTCCGACGAATCGTTGTCCACGACCACCGCCTCGACCGGTATGTCGGCGCTCGCGAAGAACGACTTCAGGCACCGCAGAAGCTCGTCTTTCGAGTTGCGGCTGACGATCAGCGCCGAGACGATCGGCCTGGCGGCTTCCGGCATGGCTTTGGAATTATCCCGTGGAGCGCCCCACTACAATGCCCGGGAAGTGCAGCGACTGGGTGTCGGCCAGCGCCTGGCCCAGCTACTGCGCAACCAGCTGGTGCGCCAGAACCTGGTTCTTTTCTTCGGCGGCCTTGTCGCCGGGATCGGAGGCTTTGTCTACCACGCGATCGCCGGCCGAGTCCTCGGGCCGGCGATCTACGGCCAGGTGGCGTTCCTCATCGCGGTCTACGCGGTGGGCACCGGGCCGGCACTCATCCTGATCGTCGTCCTCGCGCGCTATACGGCCATGTTGAACGCGCGCGTAGACCCAGGGGTCCGCTCGCTGCTGGCGCGGACGGTCCGTCTGATCGCCATCCCGTGCTTGCTCTTCATCCTCCTCACGGCGCTTTTTGCGCGCCCCATCGCCATTTACGCGCACGTCGGCTCGACGATTCCGATCCTCATCCTCGGTTTTTCGATCGCGCTGATCTGGCAGGTCGCGATCCCTCGTGGAATCCTGCAGGGCCTGCAGCGTTTCACTGCGCTCTCGTTGAACCTGTCGCTGGAGCTCGTGGTCCGCACCGTCGTCGTGTTCGCGATGCTGCGAGCCGGCTACGCCGTCTCCGGCGCGATGGCGGCGGTCTTCGTCGGCCTTGCGTTTGTTTTCGTGCTGGGTCTCTTCTCGCTGCGCGATCACTTTCGCGGCGCGAGCCGGCGAGTGCACCTGCGAGTGATGGCCGGCTTCTCGCTGACCGCGACCGCCGGCATCATCGGGATCCTCGTCCTCTACAACCAGGACGTCATCCTCGCCAAGCATTATCTGAGCGATCACGACGCGGGCATCTACGGCGGCCTCAACAAAATCGGGACGATCCTCTACTTCCTGACCTTGAGCGTGAGCCAGGTGCTGTTCCCTCGGGTGGTGGAGGCCGTGGCGAAGGAGCAGAACCCAGGCCGCATCCTGCTTTCTTCGGCGGGCATCCTCACCGCACTCGGAGCGTGCGCCCTGCTCGTTTTCGCGGCAGTCCCGGGACTCGTGGTTGGAGTGCTCTTCGGACCGAGCTTCCACGACGCGATCCCGCTCGTGTTTCCGGTCGGTTTGATCGGGCTCGCGCTCGCGCTCGACAACCTGCTCGTCCAGTTCTTCATGGCCGTCCACGACCGCGCGTTCGTGCCGATCCTGGTGCTGGGAGTGGTCGCGGAGGCGGCCCTCATCTTCATGTTCCACGCCCGGGTGGGGCAGGTCGTGCTGGACGTGCTCGCGGCGCTGGTCGGACTGCTGGTCCTGCTGGCGATCCGCTGCTACGTGCTGCTGCCCCGGCTGCGGGCCGAGAGCATCGTCGAGCCGGAGCCGGCGCTGGGCTAGGAAATATTTAAGTCCCGCCCCTCTCGGGAACGGGACTTAAAACGCTCGGCAACGACCTACTCTCCCGCCGGGTTGCCCCGGCAGTACCATCGGCGCTGGAGGGCTTAACTACCGTGTTCGGAATGGGAACGGGTGTCTCCCCTCCGCCATAGTCACCGAACCCGGAAAGTATACGGACGTCAGCGGGTTCGGCGCCGCCGGGCGCGCAGGCTCTTGATCTTCCGAGCCTCCGCCGGCGGCACGTAGTGCGAACGCCTTCTCATCTCGCGCACGAGCCCCTGCTCCTGCACCTTGCGGCGGAACTCGCGCAGCGCCTGCTCGAACTCCTCAGGATCCTTGACGACTATTCGCACAACCCGTCAAGGATACAGGTCGAACCAAACGGCCTGCGCTGTTAAGACCTGCTCGAACCTGCGGCGCGGTGCTCACCTCTCTCAGAGCACCACGCCGTTCGGATTCATGGCAGCGGGGTCAGGGGTTGACTCCCGCCAGCGTCACGGTCGCGGTGTGACTCCCGTTCGAGTCGGACCACGTCACGGAGACCCGCTCGCCGGGCTGGTGCGACCTGATCGCGTTGCCGAGCGAGTCGGACGAGGTGACGGTGGTGCCCCCGACCTTGGTGATGATCGACCCAGGGGCGATGCCCGCGCGCGCTGCCGGCGAGTTGGACTGAACACTCGTCACCATCGCGCCGGAACCGGTGTCGCGGATCACCACACCAAGGAATCCCCACTGACCGTAGGTCAGGTCGGATCCCTTCTCGTCAGCCCGGATCCTGTTGGCCTGGCTGACAGCGGTGTTGGCGGCGATCGCGTAGCCGACGTCGGAAGCCGAAGACCGGAAGCCCTGCGCCTGTCCGGCGGTGATCATGCCGACGACCTGGCCGGCGGTGTTGACGAGCGCACCACCCGAGTCCCCCTCGTAGATGAGGGCGTCGCTCTCGATCATGCCACTCAGGGTCTCGGAGTTACTGCCGCCCTCACTGGCGGTGATGGTCTGGTCGAGCGCGGTCACCTGTCCGGGTTCTGCATGCGGCGCGCCACCGCGGCCGAGCGCATTGCCGATCGCGACGACCGAGTCTCCGACCTTGACCGAAGACGAGTTGGCGAATGTGACCCTCGGAAGTCCTGACACGTTGGCGTCGATCTGGATGACGGCGACGTCCTGCGAGATGTTGACGCCGACGACGTGCGCGGGATAGGTGCGCGAGCGTCCTTGAACGGTGACCGTGATGCTGCTCGAGCCGCTGACAACGTGGTTGTTGGTCAGGATCTCGCCGGTGGAGCTGATGATCATGCCGGTTCCGGCGGCTTGGCTCGAACCGACGGTCGTGTTGATGTCGACGATGGCCGGGCTCACTCTGGCCGCGATCGCGGCCGTGCTGTTGTTGCTGTTGGATCCGCCCGTGTTCGGCGTGACCTGCTGGATCGGCGTCTCGGGCTGAGCACTCGACTGCGCGACCTGGTGGCCGTTGACCGCGCGAGCGAGGCTCCACCCGATCCCCGCGCCGGCCGCGGCCGCGACCACCGCGATGAGCACGATGAAAGCCGCCACCCGGTACCAGAGCGAGTCGGCGGGAGCGGGACCGGGAGCATAGGCGGCAGGCGGGGGAGCCCAGGCCGGTGGCGGCGGCGCGCCCTCGTTGTCCGGCGGAGGAAGCAATGTCTGGTCAGGGACGCTTTCCTTTCCCTGCTCTTGTGGATTCCGCTCTGACATCGATTGGTACCTCCGGTGACTCTCTGGACCGCTGTCTAGTGCACCAGATTGCCCCGGCAAGCTGTGAGTCGACTCGACGGTTCCTTGGTGTTTGCTGAGGATACGTGCCTCCGTCACCTCACCGCGTCGGGGAGGGCGACGGAGACGGTGATGGCGACGATTTCGCCGACGGCGAGCCCGATGGGGATGCAGACGGTGACGGTGAGGCCGACGGCGTCGGCTGCACCTGCTCGGCGGGCGCGGGCGTGGTCGGTTCGGGCGGAGGCGGCGGCGTGGCGAGCGACAGCACGAGCATGAGCGCCAGCGCGACCAGCCCGGCCGCCACCGGGATGGCCAGGGTGTTCTCGCGAGAGCCCGGCCGCGCGCCGGTGCTCTGGGCGGATCCGCGGTACGCACGGCGCAGCGGCGTCAGGTGGATGCCCTCGGCCGACGCCCCCGCCCACGGCGCGTTGGCGTAGATGGCAGCCTGGAAGAGAAGAAGCACCGCCAGCGCGATGGTGGGCAGCGATGGCGCCCGCACCAGCATCACGATGGCCGCGGCGAGCCCGGTCGCGGCCAGGAGCGTCTCCATCTGCGCGGCTCGAAAGGCCTTGATCACCGATGCTTCGCCGTCCTTGAACTTCGGCGTGCGCAGGAAGGTGGTGTGGAATCGCACCAGGCCTCGCAGGCACGCCACCGCGACGACCCAGCTCAGGGCAAACCACACCTGAAGCCCGGCGATCGCGTCTCGCCACGTGCAGCGGGTCTTGAGCTTCATCGCCCACACCGCGCGGAGCAGTCCGGTGGCGAGGAACGCGATGGGAAGAGCCAGCGCGAGGCCGGTCATCCGTCGGATGGGCAGCTCGTGGTGCATCGCGGTCGAAAGCGCGGTGAGAAGCAGCAGGAGGGTGAAGCAGAACATCAGGACGTCGCCGAACCACTGCACGTTGCCAAGCAGGTAGTGAACTCGCTGAGCGAACGTGAGCCGCTCGCCATGACCCGGTTGAAGCAGCCGGCGCCAGTGCAGCCTCAGGATCTGCACGCCGCCGAGCGCCCAGCGAAAGCGCTGCTTCTTGAGACCGTCGAAGCTCAGCGGCATCAATCCGTGGCCGTACGCGCGCGGCACGTAGACGCCGACGTGGCCCATAGCGAGCATGCGCAGGCTGGCTTCGGCGTCCTCGGTCACCACGTTCGGATTCCATCCGCCGATCTCCTCCAGCGCGCTGCGCCGGATGAGGCCCATCGTGCCGGCGAAGATGATTGCGTTGCGATGCGCACGAGACGGCATCGTGATCTCGAAGAAGTACTGGTAGCTGTAGTAGAGACCCCGCAGATACTGGTCGTCGGCCCAGTCGCGATAGTTCTGCGGCGTCTGGACGAAGGCGACCTTCGGGTCGGCGAAGTGGCCGGTCGTGGAGCGAAGCCAGTCCGGCTTGACCACGTAGTCGGAGTCCACGACGCCGATGATCTCCACGTCGGCGGGCAGGCGCCGGGTTGCCTCGTTCAGCGCCCCCGCCTTGAATCCGGGCCAGTTCTCGAGGTGCATGAACTGGAACCGGGACCCCAGCTTCGTGCACCGCGCCTCGAGCGCCTTCCAGTTCTCGGGATCGGGGGTGTTGTTGTCGACGACCTGCACGATCAGGTTGGGATACTCGAGCTCCGCAAGCGCCTCGAGGGTCTCGCCGACGACCTCCAGCGGCTCGTTGTAGGCGGGAACCTGGATCGCCACCTTCGGCAGGTATCCGGGGTCGACGGGATGCGGGCGGTCCGACGTGCGGCTCAGGGTGTCGACGATTTCGAAGAGATAGGAAAGCGAGAGGGCAAGCGCCGTGAGCTCGAGGACCAGCAGGAAGCTCGACGCGACCAGGTAGACAGGGTCTCGCCCGACCGCATACGTGATCGACGCCGCGTAGAGCAGGTACGCGATCGAGGCCAGCACGGCCGCGGCGAACAGCTGCGCCCCCATCCAGCTCCAGCGACGGAAGCCCAATCGCATCAGCGCCGTCGCGGCGACGGCGGTGGCCCCCAACGCGATCTCGAAATCGGGGGTCTGGCTGATGAGCCCGGCGTTCCACGCCATCAGCGCAACGAGCGCGGCGCCGAACGGCAGGCCGAGCCACATCCGAGCGCGAACGACTCCCGGTACGAACGCGCCGACCGTGGTGGCCGCGCTCAAAGCGCCGAAGAAAAAAGCCGCATGAAGGGGCACGAAGCTAGAACGCCCCAATTCGTTTTTTGCCCCGTCGAACCTGCCACAGTAAGGTTTGGCCAAACTTATCGGCGCTTGGACGGAGGATCGACCATGGCGTTCAGGGAAGCCTCACTCGAAACCACGGCCGCGCCGGCCACGGTCTGGCGGGTCTGGTCCGACGTCAACCACTGGCCCGAATGGAATCCCGACATGAACGACTCGAGAATCAACGGCCTCCTTAAGCTCGGCGCGACCGGGATGATCAACACGAAGTCAGGCGGCAGGCACGACGTCGTCGTGACCCATTACGAGGAGGGTCGTTCGTTCGAGCTCGAGAGCACCGCGCTGCCGGGAACGAAGATGGCGATCCGCGCGACGATCACGCCGAATGCAAGCGGCAGCCGGATCACGCAGGGCTTCGAGCCGCGTGGGCTTCTCGCCCCTCTGGTCGGACCGATGATGAGCGGTCAGATCCTGAAGACGTTCACCGCCGTGCTGAACGGGCTGAAACGAAAGGTGGAAGGGACTCCTTAACGGCTGGGGCGCCTCGCGAAGAGGGTGCTCTCGACGAGGATTCCGTCGACCCAGTACTCTCCCGTCGTGCCCGACGGCAGCAGGTCGTAGGTACGCCCAGACGGATCCGCCACAAGCTCCAGGGTCGCGATCCTCACTCCGTTGACCTCGTCGCCGATCTTCAACCATCCAACGGGTCGTCCGTCACCGATCCTGTGTAAGGGCGACGCCGTGATTTCGCGGCCATCGGCGAGCACCATGCGCACAAGCCGGCTTCCCGGCGCATCGAGCCTCGTTCTGGTCTCCAGGACAGTCGCCTCCACCCCCACGCCATCCGCCGGCACCGACCACACGCGCATGCCAACCTTGATCTTCGATACCGGGACTGGTCCCGTGGGTGTTGCGATTGGCGAATTCGCCGCCAGGCAGATGGGACACGCACTCATATCGGCGCTCTCGCGGACATGGGTGACATGACCGAAGAGATCAACGTTTCCTTGCAAGTTGTTGCGGAGCGCCTCGGGATGGCCGCCGATGCGGTCGGGGGTCATCTCGAAGTCGTAGCCGGAACCGTTCCAGCTAAGACGTACCGCTTCGAGTTTCAGCCATTCGCGGTAAACGATGACGATCTGATCTGCCGTCAGCGCGACCGGTGGCATGTGCTTATGTCTGAGAATCGACGCATAGGTCGGTGCATCGGCCACGATCCGCGGGTAGTCCCGCTCAGGAGTGAAAGCCCCGTTTGGCACTCCCCAACCGGTGCATACGAGCGGATCACCGGCCACGTCGATCACGCCGTACTTCAGATCCGCGGTCGAACGCGGCACGAACGGCAAAACCGGAAACACGTAGACAAGAAGAAGCGTCAGGACCGCGGCGAGCACGACCGTGACGCCTAGGGCGACGCGGCGCCGCCTGGAGAAACTCACGCGTGATGGGACTCGAGCTGGTCCTGGCACCACGCGTAGAGCGCGTCGTACATCGGGGTCTGAGCCGCCAGCTTCTCCAGGTCGCGGTCGCCGTAAAGCTTGCGGAATCCCATCGCGATCGCCTTGAGGCCGGCAGCTTCAGGCGTCTTCTCGGCGTCAGCCAGGACGTCCGCCCCGTGGACGATTTGAGCCAAGCGGTCGAGCGCGCGGTCCTGCAGGCCGAATTTGAGGATGATCGACTCGAACGAGCATCGCCCGTCGACGTGCCCCAGCTCGGCGCCCTCCACGTCGAACGGCTCGGCATCCTGCTCGCGGGCGATGCGTGACACATCTCCTGGGTCCACGTAGATGAATTCGGCGTCCGGGTCGATGAATCGGCGGATCAGCCACGGGCAAGCGATGCGATCGACGGCGGCGTTCTTCCGGGTCACGAATCGCATGTTTCATCTCTCCTTGCGCTTGCGCGCCAACCGGATCGCGCGCTCGGCCCGTCCGCGCGCGGTCGACGCAAAGTAGTCACGGGCGGTGGCGCGAGCCAGGCCTCGTTCCAGAGCCGCCAGCTCGCGCTCGTACCGGACGCCTTCCGAAGGCACACGGCGAGAGAGAGTGGCCGCGCTCGCTTTGAGTTGCTCGTATTCCGCGCTCCGGTCCGTCTCCATGCGGCGCCGGATTTCCTCTTCATCGCCTTCCGGCAGCTCGGTCACGGGCAGGACGTACGCGTCGCCGTCGCGCTGGACGATATCCTCGGCGATCCACTCCAGCTGCTCGAGCAGGTCCTCGCTGAACGGCACAATCACGGCTCCCGGTGTGAGGCTGATCGCACCCAGGCGCTGCAGGTTCCGCCACGTCGCGACGCGGGCGGTGCTTGATGCGGCCGGCAGCCGCCAGGTGAGGACGAGCCATTTTGGCCCCGTCATTCCTACAACATACATTACATGCAACCTATGTTGCAACTTAACGTGGCTGCGCCTACGATCGGAACCGCATGCACTTCATCACTCGGAAAGGGATCCACGTCGACAGAATCGCCACCGCCTGGGCGATCCGAAGATTCGTGCCGCCGGCCACGTTCGAATTCGTGTCCCGAACCCGAGACGTGAGAAAGCTGGCCGGCATCCCGTTTGACATCCGCGGCGCCGAGCTCGGTCACCGCGACGGACGCTGTACCTTCGAGAGCCTCCTCGCGAAGCACGAGCTTCGCGACCTTGCCCTACGCCGGATGGCCGCGATCATTCGCGGCGCGGACCTGCCTTACGAAGACGGGGCCCCACCCGAGTCGGCGGGTGTGGCCGCGATCTTCGACGGCATCCGGGACACGGGAGCTACCGACGAGGAACGGCTGGAGCGCGGATCGGCCGTGTGCGACGTGCTGTACGCCTACTGCGCCGGCTAGGTCGTCTTGCAGCCTCCGCGCTGCGGGTCGACCGGGGGCCCGGTGGCATGTCCCGGCCGAGGCCCGACCGGGACCGGCGGCGGCGCCCCGGTCTGGTTGCCATGGCAACCGTTGGTGCTGTTCGTAGCGTTGGGGTTGTCGGACTGGGCTTCGGAAGGGCCGCCGGCATGGACCTTGTCCGGCTGGTCGGCAGTCACTATGGTCGTGGCCGGCGCCGACGGCACCTGCGATCCGAGCAGCGGTGGGTTCACGCTGACCGCGCTCTGCGTGGCCGGGGGCGAGGACGCGCCTCCCGGCATCAAGATGTCAGGGCTCAACGCCACCAGGCCGATCGAGACTGCGGTGGCGGCGCCCGCCGCCGCTACGGTCACGACCTGAGGCCACCGCTCCTGGCGGATGAGCGGGAGGAAGATCGCCAGCGCCAGGGAAACCACCCATATCCCCGCCTTGCGCACCTCCTCCTCGAGGCGCTCGAGCGCGCCCGCGATTCGCCGGCCGACGGTTCTGACCGAGACCTGCAGCATCTGACCGATCTCTTCGTTGGTGTGGCCCTGCAGAAAGGCAAGGGTGAGGATATGGCGATCCTCCATACGGAGCTGCGCCAGGGCGTCGTGGACCGTGTGTCGTTGGAGCGCCGATACCAGACCTCGCCACGCACCTTGGGCGCTGGCCACCCAGACCGCGTCGACCGCGAGCAGGCGCCTCGCCTGGCCGTTCCGGCCTGTCCGGCGGCGTGGATCGACCGACGAAGCGGGGGTCCCGCGCATCAGCCAGGACTTGAGCGCTCCCGCATCCGGCGGTTCAGCCGGCTCGGGGGTCCCGTTGCCGGGCTCTGGCCATTCCATGCCGATGGGGGCGCGCAAAGCCTGCACAGGCTACACCGGTCATGGAAGAGTTGGTTGTCCTAATGGCGCGCAAGATCGATGTGTTCGCTCACATCCTGCCCAGGACGTATCTCGACCGGCTCGAACGCCAACTCGAGAGGACGCTTTCGGGCCCGAAGCTGAGCTACTACCGGGAGGGCGTCTTCCGGTTCGACCCGGCCCTGACCGACCTCGACACCCGTTGGCGGAGACTGGACCTGATCGACGACTACGTGCAGGTTCTCGTGCTCGCCGTGCCGCCGCTCGAGGAGGTCGGCGACCCGAATGTCGCCGCTGAATTCGCAAAGTTGGCCAATGACGAGATGGCAGATCTCGTCTCGAAGCATCGAGACCGCTTCGTCGGGTTCGCCGCGGCTCTGCCTCTCAACGACATCGACGCCTCCGTGGCAGAGATGGATCGGGCCGTGGCAAAGCTGGGCGCCCTGGGCGTTCAGGTGTTCACCAACGTTCTCGGGGTCGCTCTCGACGACGCCCGGTTCGAACCCATCTGGACCCGAATCGAGGAGCTCGACCGCACGGTCTGGCTGCATCCGACCCGTGACGCAACATGGTCCGACTATCCGGGCGAGAGCGAGTCCAACTACGGCCTCTGGTGGTCGTTGGGCTGGCCGTATGAGACAGCGGCCGCCCTGGCCAGGCTCGTCTATTCAGGAGTGATGGAGCGCCATCCGGGTCTGAAGCTGATCGCCCACCACGGCGGAGGGATGATCCCCCACCTCTCGGGTCGACTCGGCATGGGCCCCGGATACCGGCAGGTCAAGGATGCGCTGCCCAAACCGCCGCTCGATTACTTTGGGCGCTTCTACGCCGACACCGCGTTGTTCGGAGCTTCCCACGCAGTCCGCTGCGCGCTGGACTTCTTCACGCCGGCAAACGTCCTGTTCGGCACTGATATGCCTCTCGGTCCGCCGGACGGGGTTGCCGCCACCATCGCATCGATCGATTCCTGCCGGCTCCCGGAGGCGGACCGAACCGCGATCTACACGGGCAACGCACGTCGCCTGCTCGGGATCGAATAGCGCCCCGGTCGGTCTGGATAAGGCGGGGGTCAGGCGCGGACCGCCTTCTTGCCCTGCTGTTTGAACATCTCGACGATCTCCTTGACCGTCGTCGCGTCCTCAGGCCTCTTGTCGGCGCCGCGGAAGGAGACGATGCGAGGGAAGCGCAGCGCATAGCCATTCTCATCGCGGAGGCGGCCTGCAGTGTGCCTAGGGCTGCGAGTGATCTCATCGGCAAGCACTTCCACCACCACCTCCGGCTCGAGCCACACATCCGGCACCAGGACGGAGTCAACGCGCGGAGGTTTCGTGTCGACCTGGAGCTTGTCGCCGCGCTTGTGGATCTCTCGCCATTCGGCATCCGACAGCCCGGTGCCCAGGCGGGTGATGGTCACGAATCGATCGCTTTTCTGGTCGTACACGCCGGCCAGCAAGGCTCCGACGCCAAACTCGGCGCGTTTGCCCTTTCCGAAGTAGTAGCCGAGCAAGACCAGGTCCACGGTGTCGCTGAGCTGACCGCTGGTATGGCGCTTCAGCTTGACCCAGTTGAAGTTGCGCGCACCGGCCTGGTAGGGCGAGTCCGGCCTCTTGACGACGACCCCTTCCAACCCCTGGCCGATGTAGTCGAGCAGCGTCGTGGTGAGCACCTCGACGGAGTCGGTCTTGATGATCGGCGCGGGCAGCAGAACCGACGAGCCGCGAATCACCTCGTCGACGAGCTCGAGCCGCTTTTGGTAAGGGAGCTCGGTGAGGTCGCGGCCGTCGCGGTAGAGGATGTCGAAGATGAACGCGGATAGCGGCAGCTCCCTGGCCGCCTGCTCGATTCCGTGCTGCCGCCGACGGCTGGCCGTCAGCTGAAACGGTAGGAACTCCTCTGACGCCTTGCTGTACGCGATCGCCTCGCCATCGAGAATGAGCGATCGGTCTTTGAGCTCCCTCGCCGCTCGCGCGAGCTCGGCGAACATCAACGTGAAGTCCTCGAGGTTGCGCGAGAAGATTCGGACGTCCTTGCCCTTCTTATGGATCTGCACGCGGATCCCGTCGTACTTGGGTTGGACCGCGACCATGCCGAGGCGCTTGATCACCGCCTCAGGATTGGGCAGACGTTCCGCGAGCTGGCTGCGAATCGGCCGGCCGACGGCGACCTTCAGCGCGCTGACCCCCGGCTCGCCACCGGACCAGAAGGTCCTGGCGATCAATCCAAGGTCGGACGTTCGGTTGTAGGCGGCCTCGAGGATCGGTCTGAGGGACCGGTCGCCCTTCTTGGCGAACGAGAGGGCGTCGAGCACGGTCGGGTCGCCGATGCCCAGCCGCAGGCGGCCGAGCGTCATTCGCACCAGGTGCTTGGCGGCCGTGGGGTCGACGCGTTTCAAGAGGTCGGCGAACAAAGACCGCTTCTTCTCGACGGACCCGGCTCCAGCTGCTGCAGCGACCTCCGTCAGGCGCGCGTGCACCTCTTCCACCGAAATTGGTGTCCCTGACTTGCGGCCCGACAATCTGGCCGCCACCAAACCGAGGTCGCCGACCTCGTCGAAGAGCTTGGTGACCTCTTCAGCCGGCCTGGCAAAGGCCTGCGCGATGGACGCGATGACCAGCCTTTCGCCCAGACCGATCTCGACGGGCTCGAAAAACGGAACCAGCCGTCCCTGAATGAGGTACGTGATCGGCTGGATCTCGTCCGGCGAGCTCATCTGATAGATCTCGGCCAAGGTCTTCACCAGCTCGTTTCTGCTGGTCGTCGACTCCATCCGGTCGAGGTAGCCCGAGAACTCGGAAAAAGTCATTTGCGGATGGCGCGCAACGAAATGATCGTCATGAACTCTGTCGCCTCGATCTGTGCGCCTGCGGCTCGCGCCTTCCACAGCGCCTGAAAACGCTTCCTGCCACCCCGAGGAAAGCGAGGAGGGCGCTGGCCGAGATGCAGATAGCGTTCCAGCTCCGCGGCGTTGGCGAGCCGGACCTTGAAGCTGTGATCGCTCTTTGCGACCGATTCAAACAACCGCTCGTCCAACACGGCCCGGATCGAAGCGATGGCGCCGTTGATGAGCGGTTGGAAAACGGGATTGATGAGCGCTGCGACCGGTTGGCGCTTCCGTCCTGCCTTGATGGCGATGAACGGCCGCTTGTGTTGATGGGGCTGGATCAGAACCAACATCCCGCCAGGCACCATATGCTGCCTCGCTCGCCTGAGGGCATGAACCATGCCCTTGAGGGCGACTCATCACAGCGACCAGCTGAACAGCAACACCTCGAAGGGTTCGCCGCGAAGGTGGACGTGCTCGGCAGAGCCGACGCGAAACTCGACATTGTTGATCCCCTCGTCGGCCGCGAGCTGCCGCGCGATCGCCACCGTCGATGCGTCAGGTTCGATGGCGACGACGCTCGACGCAGCAGGTGCGAACTGGCGTGTGAGCCGCCCGTCGCCGCTACCGATCTCGAGGATGCGCCGTCTCGCCAGCCGTACGTGGCGCTCGAGGAGACGGACCTCCATCCCTGGCGGCGGATAGTCGGACGGCGGCTCCTCGGGTCTTCCCATTCGAGCAGGATGCTAGCCGAGCCAGCTTTAACGTCGCCGGGCGCGAGCATCGGTATGGAGCCCACGCCCGGATTCGAACCGGGGACCTTTTCCTTACCAAGGATCTGCAGTCCCTGGCGAATTCGACCGGATCTTAACCCTTGTCGGCGATTTCGGCAGAGACCCTTTACCTCAGGCGCGTCGTGTCGCTGTCGCTTCGCTCAGGCGTCGTAGCGGTCTGAGCTTGGCGCACGTGGCGGCGGTGTATGACCGCAATGGTGATTACGCCTGCAGACATCAGCACTGTGGCGATTGCGATCGCTGCTATCGAGAGCGAAGAGTTCGAACCCGCAAACACAATTCCGACCAACAAAACCAGGACGCCAAATCCGATCCACAGCGTCAAAGCCAATCGAAGTTGCCGATTGATCCCTAGCCCGGGGAGTGAACCGCCTTCATAGATGGTCGCCATTGCGAGCAGTACGGGTGGGACGAGGGCTGTGAAACTGAGCGGCGAGGGTAGTCGCGGAAGGGTGAGCACTCCGACGACGGTCAGCACGAATGCCGTGATCGTCATCCACCGCTTCTGAATGATCCAGCCCAGAAAGATGCCCACAGCTGCACCTTATCGCGACCGGGCTCCTGTCGCCTCCCGCAGGTAAAGGGCCTAGTCGCAAACCGAACCCGATGGCGTACCGAACTTGACTCGAATTCATCTCACAAACGCGAAAGGGGCGCAAGTCTCTTAACACGATGTACATCTCCAGCAATGCCGTACCGCGGCCGCTACCGAACGAGCGCCGCTGTGCCCATGTGTGCAAGTCCGACGCCCGCGATTGAAATGGGCCACAGCCAACTTCCTTGTCCAGTCGCTCGCTGCGTGCGCACCTGTTGCACAACTGGCGAGAGCGGATTAACACCCGCAGAGAGGACCACCAAACCGAGCATGAACAAAGCCACCGCAATCCAGTCGCGCATTACCTCTTCATCCGCCAAGACCCCGTTTGGGGCGATGCAGGCAACATGCCCCGCGAACTACGGGCGTCATCCGATCTCACCGTAGATCAGCCAACGCAGCGGGACTGCGACTCCACCTACTACACCTATGAAGCCGAGCGACACCGACTCCCTTTAAAGTGGTCTCGGACATCATCACGCCGGTTAGATAGAGCACGATCGCGAGTGCCAATACCGACAGAAAGGCGGCCAGCGTCCGTGGACCCAGATAACTAATTGGTGGCCCTATCAGGCACCCGATTCTCATCACGTAACCTGCCGCCCATCAAGGATGCGCCCAATCGCACGAATTAGATCGCGGTGCTGCAGTAATCCCGCTGCGAAATTTGATCCCAGTCCAAACACTGCGACGACCAAGACAACTAGAGCAAAGGAGCTTTCGCCAAACGCCTTGGCGATCACGACACCAATCGCGACAAGGGCCACTGCCGAAAAGATGCCGTAGACGACGACCCACCTTGAAGCCCACGGCCATCAGGATCCGAGTCCCGTTGGGCGCTCCCGAAAACCGTCCCTTCGCTGACGTCAGCTGTCGCGCTCTTCCAAGCTGCACTCGAAAATCCTCAGCTGAAACCGAACCCCATAAGGCTTTGTCGCGAGCCCATGCCCACCATGTTGCGTAGCCGGGAGTTGGTTTAACGCTCGACTCCAGGCGCGCCAGGCACTCTTCTTGCCTGAGCGGCGTCTCCATTACAACCATTCGGTTCAGCATTGGCAGCCACCATTGTGGAGGGCGAGTCGCGGTTCCGACCCTCACTCCAAGCGGCTGCCAATCGCTTCCAGAGGCCTTCCCGCGAATACGGAATCGACCCTGGAGGACCGGATGGAGCCCACGCCCGGATTCGAACCGGGGACCTTTTCCTTACCAAGGAAATGCTCTACCGCCTGAGCTACGTGGGCGGGGCCGACCAACCGATTCTATCTGCTACATACTTGCACCCAACTTGACCGCCGCGATCACAGAGGTGTTGGAGCTGGCGAGGCGCCGGCTGAAACGCGTGACACCTGAGCAGGCTGCGGCAGAGCAGGCGAGCGGCGCCTTGCTCGTTGATACCCGCACCGGGCTGCAGCGGGACCGTGATGGGGCAATCCCCGGCGCGCTGGTCATCGACCGCACCGTGCTCGAGTGGCGGCTCGACCCCACCTCACCATCGAGAATTCCCGATGCAAAAGACCACCTGGTCCGGGTCATCCTCGTCTGCGCCGAGGGCTACTCGTCGAGTCTCGCCGCGGCGTCGCTCCAGGACCTCGGGCTGGTCAACGCGACGGACGTGATCGGCGGTTTCGAGGCCTGGAAGGCAGCGGGGCTGCCGGTGGAGGGCTAGAGCCCCGAGGCGACCTTCCCCACGTCGGTCATGATCTCAGCCTTGCCGCGGATCTTGATCGCCGCGGTCAGCTCCGTGAACTGCGCGACCAACACCTCGCCCGCATCCAGCCGCTCCGAGTGGTGCGAGCGCGTGTCTTTGCCTCTGGTCAGGCCCATGATCACGACGCCGTCCTCGAGCGCCTTGACCACGATGTAACGACCGCTAGCCTCTTCTTCCCCGTTCACCGTTACTCCGTCCATTGCCATTGGACTGCGCTTTTGGCCGCACCGTCTCGAGCCTGGTCGCGGCCTGACCGACGAGCTCATCGATCTCGGCCGCAAGGGCCGGACCGGCGAGCACATGATAACGATCGGCATTCACGACCACCTCTCGGCTGCCGACAACCACGTGCAGCACAACCTCGTCGGTCCCGGGATGCCGCGCCAGCACCGCTTCGAGCTGCGCGGCGAGCCCCGCGTCACCGCTCGGTATCCGCACGTGGACCAGCTGCCGCCTCGCCACCGGGACACAGTCGGGGTCGTCCCACAGCCAGGCCATGTCGGCTACGACCGACGCAGTCTCGACCTCGGCCTCGATCTCGGGCTCGACGGGCGACGCGGCGGCTCCGCTCGCGCGCGTGCTGCCCGCTCGCGCGTCCACCTTGCCCTGGACCACGACCACCTTGTCGGGTTCGAACAGCAACCTGGTCTGTTCGAACACTCGCGGGAACAGCACCACGTCGACCGCGCCCGTGAGGTCTTCCAACGTGGCGTAAGCCATGATCTGGCCTTTCCGCGTCACGACGCGCCGCACCTCACGCACCAGGCCGGCGACCCGCACCTCCGTGTCCTGCAGTGCGCTCGTCACCTCGACCGCCTGGGTGTCGGAGAGCCTGGCCAGCTCGGTCGAAATTCTTCGCAGCGGGTGATCGCTGAGGTACAGGCCCAGCAGCTCTTTCTCGAGCCGCAGCTTTTCCTCGCCTGCCATCGGCGCCACGTCGATGGTCAGCCCGTAGTCGTCCGGCTCGACGTCCGGCGAGCCAACCATGTCGAGCAGCGAGGTCTGCCCCGACTCGCGGTCTCGCCTCGCTCTCTCGGCGCGGCTCACCGCATGATCCAACGCCGCGATCAGCCGCGCGCGCTCGCCCAGCGAGTCGCATGCACCCGATTGCACGAGCGCCTCCAGCACGCGCCGGTTGACGTCCTGGATCGCTGAGGTCCGCTCGCACAGGTCTTCCAGCGACTTGAATGCTCCGTCCGCATCGCGGAGCGCCACAACGCTTTCGACCGCGTGACGGCCGACATTCTTGATCGCCGCCAGGCCGAACAGGATCCGGCCGTCTGGTGGCGGGGGGGACTCCCCTCCGCCGCGCCGGCCGGGCAAAGCCCTTGCCTCGGCGCTCCCCCCCTGCATCGAGAAGTCGACGCTCGACTGGTTGATGTTCGGCGCCAGCACATCGATGCTGCGCAGCCTGCAGTCCACGATCGCCGTGGCCACACGCTCGGCGTTGCCCTCCATGTTGATGAGAAGGGCGGTCATGTATTCGAGGGGGAAGTTGGCTTTGAGATACGCGGTCTGGTAGCTGATCACCGCGTAAGCCGCCGAATGACTCTTGTTGAAGCCGTACGACGCGAATGCCGCGATGCGGTCGAAAAGCTGCTCCGCCGCGGCATCGGCGATCCCCTTCTCGATCGCGCCCCGGACGAACTTCTGTCGCTGCTGCGCCATCTTGACCCGGTCTTTCTTGCCCATCGCGGAGCGAAGGATGTCGGCCTCGGAGAGCTTGAAGCCGGCGAGCACGCGGGCGGCCTCCATGACCTGCTCCTGGTAGGTGAACACGCCGTAAGTCGGTTCCAGGATCGGCTGCAGCCATTCGTGCAGGTACTCGATCGGTTCGCGACCGTGCTTCCGCGCGACGTAGGCGGGGATGTCCTGCATCGGCCCCGGCCGGAACAGCGCGATCGCCACGATGATGTCCTCGAATCGCGAAGGGCGCATATCCATGAGCATCCGCCGCATGCCGGCACCTTCGAGCTGGAACACCCCGTGGGTGTCGCCCGCCGAGATGAGCTCGTACGTCTTGGCGTCGTCGAACGGGACCTTCTCGATGTCGATCTCGACGCCGGTGTGTTCTTTGACCAGTCGCAGGCAGGTCGCGATGATGTCGAGGTTCTGCAGGCCCAGGAAGTCGATCTTCAGCAAGCCGATGTCTCCGACCGCCTTCATGTCGTACTGCGTGATCACCGACTCCCGACCGGGTCCGTACTGGAGCGGCGTGTAGCGGACGAGCGGCTCGGGTGCGATCACGACACCCGCCGCGTGTGTGCTGACGTTCCGCGAAACTCCCTCGAGCGTCTTCGCCACGTCGACCAGGCGCTTGGCCTCGTCGCTTGACTCGTACGCCTCGCGGAATTCGGGGACCTCTTTGATCGCGTCCTCGAGGGACTTCGACCGCCCCTGCCAGACAGGGACGAGCTTGGCGAGGCGGTCGGTGTCTCTAAGAGGCACCTCGAGCACCCGGCCGACGTCACGGATGGCCGCCTTCGAGGCCATCGTCGTGAACGTGATGATCTGGGCAACGCGGTCGGCGCCGTACTTCTCGGACACGTAGCGGATCACTCGCTCGCGGCCCTCGACCGAGAAGTCGCAATCGATGTCGGGCATCGAGACGCGGTCGATGTTCAGGAAGCGCTCGAAGATCAGGCCGTGCTGCAGCGGGTCGAGGTTGGTGATGCCAAGGCAGTAGGAGACGAGGCTTCCCGCCGCGCTACCCCGTCCGGGCCCGACGACGATGCCGTTCCGGCGCGCGAAGTTGTAGAAGTCCCACACGATCAGGAAGTAGGACGCGTAGCCCGTCTGGCCGATCACGCCTAGCTCCTGCTCGGCTCGCTCGTTGACCTCGGCCGCGGGCTCGCCGAACCGCCATTCCAATCCTTTCTTGACGAGCTGCCTCAGGTACTGGTCGGGCGCCAGCCCGTCGGGCACGTCAAACGGAGGGAGAAGCGTCGCGCCCAGCGAGAGCTTCAGGTCGACCTGGTCGGCAACCTCGATCGTCGCGGCGAGCGCTTCCGGCATGTCGGCGAACGCCTCGATCATCTCGGCCGGGGTCTTGAGGTAGTTCTCCTGGGTCGAGAAACGCCAGCGGTTCGGGTCGTTGAAGCGAGCACCGGTCTGCAGGCAGAGCAGCACGTCGTGCGCCTCCGAGTCGTGACGGTGGACGTAGTGCAGGTCGTTGGTCGCGCACAGGCGCAGGCCGAACTCCTTCCCGAACCGCGCCAGGACGTTGTTCACCTCGACCTGCTTGTCGATTCCGTGGCGCTGGACCTCGAGCAGGAATCGGTCCTTGCCGAAGATGTCGCGATACACGGCGACCGCCTCACGCGCGCCCTCGACGTCCCCGTCTACGATGCGGCTGGCCGGCTCGCCCTGCAGGCAGCCCGAAAGCGCGATCAGGCCTTTCGAGTGCTCGGCCAGGATCTCCTTGTCGATGCGCGGCCGGTAGTACATCCCCTCCATCTGGCCGACCGTGCAGAGCCGCATGAGGTTGACGTAGCCCTCGTGGTCGGCGGCGAGGAGGGTGAGGTGGTTGGGGTCGCGGTCGACGCGTCCCTCACGAAGGAGGCGCGAGCGGGGCGCAACGTAGACCTCGCAGCCGATGATCGGCTTGATCCCTGCGTCTTTGCACGCCTTGTAGAAGTGAATCGCGCCGTACATGACGCCGTGGTCGGTGAGACCGATCGCGGGCATCTCGAGCTCGGCGGCGCGGGCGACCATCGCTGGGATCCGGCTGGCGCCATCGAGCAGCGAATACTCGGTGTGATTGTGGAGGTGGACGAAGGTTTCAGGGGCGTGCGGCATCGTTTGGACTGGGTGTGGCGGACCCCTCGGATAGTCTAAGGACTGCAGTGGCGCGCATCGCTCTCCCTTCCCTCGCCCATGGACCGGCCGAGATGCTGCATTCCGGAATCCGCGAAATCTCGAACGAGGCGATCCACACGCCAGGCGCGATCCGCCTCGACGTCGGGCAGCCCAACTTCCCTACCCCGCAACACATAAAGGACGCGGGAAAGCGCGCCATCGACGAGAACAAGACGTTCTACACGCATACGCAAGGCTTGCTCTCGCTGCGAGAGAAGCTCGTCGACAAGCTCGCCAGGGTGAACGGGATCAAGTCCTCACCCGAATCGATCGCGTGCGCTCCAGGAGGCGTGGGCGCGATCGCCGTGATGCTCGCCGCGGTGCTGGAACAGGGCGACGAGGTCCTGCTGCCGGATCCCGGTTGGCCCAACTACCGGATGATGCTGCCCTGGCTCGGCGCACGCGCCGTCTTCTACCCCTGCCCGCCGGAGATCGGATTCCAGGCCGACCTCGACGCGCTCGGGAACCTCATCTCACCCCAGACGAAAGTCCTTGTCGTCAACAGCCCCAACAACCCGACCGGCGCGGTGTATCCGGTAGAAGCCGTGACCGCCCTGATCGATCTGGCGCAGCGGCACAACCTGTGGTTGCTGAGCGATGAATGCTATGACCAGATCGTCCTCGACGGCACGTGGACGAGCCCGGCGAGTCTCGCACCGGACGAACCGCGAATTGCCACGGTCTTCACGTTCTCGAAGTCGTATTCCATGACCGGCTGGCGGCTCGGTTATCTGACGGGGTCGGCCGAGCTTGTCGACACCGCGACGAAGGTGCTCGAATCGAATTCCTCTTGCGTATCGACTGTCACCCAGGTTGCGGCCGAGGCGGCGCTCGTCGGCCCCCAGGATTGCGTGACGGACATGGTGAGCGCGTACCGCCGACGCCGCGACCTTGTCGTGGATCTCCTGAAGGAGGCGGAGCTCTTCATCGCCGAGCCGACCGGCGCCTTCTACATCATGGCCGACATCTCGCCGAAAGGCCTGCCCGCGCGCGACTTCGCCTTTGCCCTGCTTCGCGAGCGCGGCGTCAGCGTCGCTCCAGGCACCGCGTTCGGCCACGTGGCCGCGCAAGCGGTCCGGATCAGCCTCGCCAGCTCGGACGCCGACCTGAGCGAGGGAGTCGGCCGGCTGGCCGAGTTCGTACACGGCCGTACCTGATCCGGTCCTTTCGTTTATCCTGCCGGAGTTGAAATCGGGCGTAACCGTCCCCGCCTACGTTCCGTTTGGCCCGACATGCAGCTGCTGAGGCCCATTCTGACAATGGTCGTAAGGTCGCTTGGCCCAGGCCGGCTCCGCCTCGTAGTCGTCAAGTTCGCGCGCCGGCTGGACCAGAGCTAGAACCGCTCCAGCAGCGCGACCGACTCGATGTGGTAGGTCTGCGGGAACATGTCGACGATTGCCGCGCGCCTGATCCGGTAGCCACCTCGGACCAGCGAGACAAGGTCGCGGGCGTGGGTCGAGGGCTCGCAGCTCAAGTAGACAAGTCGCCCCGGACCAAGCCTGATGATCTCCGCCAGCGCCGCCGGCTCGCACCCGGCGCGGGGAGGATCGAGAATCACTGCGTCGTGCTGTCCGAGACGTACGCCTCGCAGCACCGTTTCGACCTTTCCGGGTAGGTACTCGACCCGCGCGGAGTTGATCCTCGCGTTGAGGCGGCCCAGCTGCACCGCATGCGGGTTCTCTTCGATCGCGGTCACGCGAGCGCCGCTGCCAGCAACCGCTACCGAGATGGTCCCAATGCCGGCGTAGAGATCCAGCACGTGCTCACCTGGCTTCGAATCGAGCATGTCGAGCGCGGTGCGGTACAGCACGAGCATCTGGCGGTAGTTCGTCTGGACGAAGGTGTCGCTCCGAACGCGAAAGGTCAGGTCCCAGAACTCGATCGACATTGCGTCATCGAGCAGCGCTATGTCCGGCAGCAGTTCCGCCACGCGATGCGCAAACCGTTCATGCGGCCAGGCCGGTTCGCGGCCCTTGAAGCGCAGCCGCCACAGCATGCCCCGGCCGGTCGGCTCGACGGTGAGCAGCAGGTTCTGCAGGGCCTTCAGCTCGAGCTCGTTCGCGGCCTGAGCGAACGCCGGCAGCGCTCGCTCGATGCGCTCGTCGTGGATGACGCAGCTGTCGACCGGCAGCACGGCGTGCGATCGCAGCCGGTGGAATCCGAATCGCCAACCCTTTCCCGAGGCCACGGCCTCGAACTCGCCGCGAATCCGGTAGCGCCATGGATCGTGCATCCCCAGCACCGCAGCGTCCGGCGGCACGCGCAACCCGGCCCTCGACCACGCCTCGTCGACCACCTGACGCTTCAGCTGCAGCTGGTGGGCGTAGGCGGCGTGCTGCAGCTGGCATCCGCCGCAATCGCCAAAGTAAGGACATCGCGCGGCGACGCGATGCGGCGAGGCTTCGAGAACACGTGTTGCAGCGGCGACCGCAACGCCACCCTGGCGCCCGCGCGGCTCCGCCTCGACCACCTCGCCAGGCAAGGCGTAGTTGACCAGCCACACCTTGCCGTCGTCTCTTGCCACCGCGGCCCCGCCGTGCGCGGGGGACGTGGGCTTGAGGATCAGCGGCGCCATAGGGAAACCGGGTCGCGCGCCGGCTTGAAGCCGGCCGACTCGACCATCTGCATAGCCTGGTGAAAGCCCTCGGCGATCTTGTCCGGGCTGTGCGCGTCACTTCCGTACTGGATGGCCCGGCCCCCGACCTCGCGCCACCAGCGAACGACTGTCAGGTCTGGGCAAAGCCTGTCGCCGCGCGTCGTGTTCACCTCGAGCACGCGCCCTGTTTGCGCGGCAGCCCGCAGGATGGCGCGGATCTCCTCCTCGTAATCGCCGTCTCGATAGTCCGGCCAGTACCGCTTCGGATAGTCGAGATGGGCGAGGATCTCGAACGGCTGGCCGCCTTCGAGCATCGCGAGCACCTCGTGGAAGTAGTCGCGGGTCGCGGCGCCCATGTCGACGCCCTCTCGGTCCTTGAACTGGCTGGCATCGACGACATCGCCGGCGATCTTCACGCAGTGGACCGAGCCCAGAACGTTGTCGAGCGGCCCGGCGGAGAGAATTGCCGCGGTCTCGTCCGGAAACCAGTGAGGCTCGCCTAGCTCCACCCCGCTGATGATCCGCAGGCCACTGAACCTCGCGCGGCACCGTTCGACGCAGTCGAGGTAGCCCGCGATGTCGACGCAGTACTGGTCCTCGTGGACCTTGACGAAGTCGGCGTGATCGGTGAACGCGATGGCGGGCAGGCCCAGCTCGAGCGCGCGCTCGCAGCTCCGCTCCATCGAGCCGCGGCGGCCGTCGTACGACCATTCCGTGTGCACGTGGAGGTCGGGCGGCAGGGCCACCCGCCAAGGCTACAATCCCGACTCGTGGGGTATCTGGTCCAGGCCGCGGCCTACGTTTCTGGCGTCCTTTTGATCGGGGGCGGGCTCTATCTGATCCTGCGCGGCAGCTTTCCCGGCTGGTGGCAGAGGCGGCTGACATGGCCGCTGGTGCGGGTCACCCCGACCGTCGCGCACCTCCAGGGATGGGCAGCAGTCGGTGTCGGCGCATCGATCCTCGCCATCGTGGTCACGTCGGTGGCTCCGGAGGGCGTGTCCGGGCTCCTCGTCTGGCTCGCGATGGTGGCTTATCTCGCGGGGCTTCTTCTGTTCCTCTTCAGCACCTGGCTTTCCCGCCGGCCCGCGAGCTGAGCCGCCGCTGGGCGGCCGTCGGGAGCGCCCTTTTCTTCGCGCTCGCCCCGCTCGCGGTCGCCGGACTGGTGCCGTGGTGGTTGACCGGCTGGCGGATCGAGACGCCGCTCCCTCTGTGGGTTCCGGTGCGCGTGGTGGGCAGTCTCCTCACGCTTGCCGCCGGCGCCCTTCTCCTGAGCGCGTTCGCACGGTTTGTGACTGAGGGCGTCGGAACGCCGGCTCCCGTGGCGCCGCCGCAGCAACTGGTCGTCGGCGGCCTGTACCGGTACGTTCGCAACCCGATGTACCTGGCCGTCGTGGCGGCGATCGTCGGCCAATCGCTCCTCCTCGGCCAGCTCAGCTTGATCGTTTACGCGCTGGTCGTCGGAGTCATCATGTTCGCGTTCGTCCGGTTCTACGAGGAGCCTGACCTGACCGAGCGATTCGGCGCCGAGTACGATGCATACCGCCGTGCGGTGCCCGGCTGGTGGCCGCGCCTGCGGCCGTGGAAAGGCCCCGGGTAGAAAGCCTGACGCCCGGCTGATCAAGCCGAGCGCCAAGAGGTTTGGGGAAGCGGGATTGACCGAGCACCGCGTGCCCGTTGGGGGCCTACGCCCCCATTGCCGACTACCCCACCGCCAGCCTACGCCTCCCGTGCCTATCTGTCAGATCGACTTTTCGAGAAGCTTCACCAGTAGGTCGTTCGCAAGCTTCGGGTTCGCTTGCGGGGCACGCTTGCGGAGATCAGCCATGAGCGCCTGCATCGCCTGTTTCCTGCCCGCGCGATAGTCGGCCACCGCCTTCGGATTCGAATCGATCACAGCCTCTGCGAGCACACGCATCTCGGAAGCGTCGCTCATCTGCGAGTACGCGTGCTCCGCGACGATCTCTGCCGGCGCGCGCCCGGTTTCGACCGACTCCGCGAGTACCTCGCGTCCCTGGTCCCGCGTGATGCGTCCATCGACCACCAGGCCGACCAGCTCGGCGAGGTTTTTCGCGGACGGCAGCTTGCCGCTCGGTGCGACCTCGCCGACGATCCAGTTGGCCGTCTGCTTGGCCGGCGCGCCAGCGGCGACCGCCCCCTCGAACAGGTCGGCGAGGTCACGATCGGATGTGATGAGCGCGGCGTCGGTCGCGCTCAGCGCGTGGGCGGCCGCCAGGCGTCCGCGACGGACCGCCGGCAGCTCGGGTAACGCGCCCCGAAGATCTTCGATCCACACCCGGTCGAGCTCGAGCGGGGGAATGTCCGGTTCAGGGAAGTAGCGATAGTCCTCGGCAAACTCCTTGCTGCGCTGCGAGAACGTCCTCTGCTCGGCTTCGGACCAGCCTCGCGTCTCCTGCACGACCTCGCCGCCCGACTCCAGAAGTCGTGACTGGCGCTCCACCTCGAAGGTGATCGCGCGGTGCAGCGCCCGGAACGAGTTGATGTTCTTGAGCTCGGTCTTGACCCCCAGGTCGGGCGATCCCGCTCGCCGGATGGATATGTTCGGCTCGACGCGCATCTGGCCCTTCTCCATGTCGGCTTCCGAAGCCCCGATGGTCCGCAGCACCGCCCGCAGCTCCATCGCGTAATCGCGCGCCTCGTCGGCCGAGCGAAGGTCGGGCTCGCTGACGATCTCCATCAGCGGCACCCCGGCGCGGTTGAGGTCGACGTACGACTCCCAGGCTTTGTGGAGCCTGTCTCCGGCGTGGATCAGCTTGCCCGTGTCCTCCTCGAGATGCACGCGCCGAATCCGCACTCTGCGCGCGCCGACATCGAGGTGGCCGTTGACGCTCATCGGCAGGTCGTACTGGCTGATCTGGTATCCCTTCGGAAGGTCCGGATACATGTAGTTCTTGCGGTCGAACTTGGTGTGGCGAGGGATCTCGCAGTCGAGGGCGAGAGCGGTCTTGAGGCAGGCCCCGACCGCGGCCCTGTTGGGTACGGGCAGGACCCCGGGCATGCCGAGGCAGATCTCGCAGACATGTGTGTTCGGCGGTGCGTTCAACTCAGCTATCGAGCAGCCGCAGAACATCTTCGAGCGCGTGCCGGGCTGGACGTGCACCTCCATACCGATGACGACTTCCCAGGAGTCAGACAACCGAGGCGACCTCGGCGCGCATCCCGCTTGCTTCCTCGTACGTGCGGGCGACGCGCAAGACCACGTTCTCGCCCCACTGCGGACCGAGGACCTGAAGACCGACGGGAAGGCCGTCGGCTGTTCCACACGGAACGCTTATCCCTGGCAGGCCCGCGAGGTTGCCGCCAAGAGTCAGCACGTCGCAGAGGTACATCGAGAGCGGGTCCTGCGTCTTCGCCCCGACCGGAAACGCGACCGTCGGAGAAGTGGCGCTCACGATCGCGTCGCATCTTTTGAACGCCTCGTCGAAGTCGCGCTTGATCAACGTGCGGACCTTCTGCGCCTTGAGGTAGTAGGCATCGTAGTAACCGCTCGACAGCGCGTAGGTGCCGAGCATCACTCGGCGGCGAACCTCGGTGCCGAATCCTTTGCGCCGAGTCTGCAGGTACTGCTCCGTGATGTTTGGCGCGTCGACCTCGGACAGGCCGTACTTCACGCCGTCGAACCGCGCGAGGTTCGAGGAGCATTCGGCCGGCGCGATGATGTAGTACGCCGCGAGTCCGTAATCGGTGTGCGGCAGCGAGACGTCCACGATCTCAGCTCCCGCGTTGCGAAGGATGAACAGCGCCGCGTCGATCGCGGCCTTCACGCCCGGCTCGATACCCTGCACGTCGTAGTACTCGCGCGGCACGCCGAGCCGCATTCCCTTGACTCCGCCGGCGGAGTTGTTGAGCACCTCCATCCCTGAGCGTGTGGATGACGTCGCGTCGAGGGGGTCGAAACCCGCCATCAGGGAGAGCACCACCGCGGCGTCGTCCACGCTGCGCGCGAGCGGACCGATCTGGTCGAGGCTGGACGCGAAGGCGATCAGCCCGTACCGGCTGACCCGGCCGTAGGTCGGCTTCATCCCGACGACTCCGCAGAGCGCAGCCGGCTGCCGGATCGATCCGCCCGTGTCGGTGCCGAGTGCGAAAACCGCCTCGCCCGCGGCGACCGCGGCCGCACTGCCGCCCGAGCTGCCGCCTGGGACGCGGCCAAGGTCCCACGGATTGCGGGTCGGAAAGTAGCCGGAGTTTTCGGTCGAGCTGCCCATCGCGAACTCGTCGCAGTTGGTCACCCCGAGCATGACCGCGCCTGCTTCGAAGATGCGCGCTACGGCGGTTGCCGTGTACGGCGGCTTGAAACCGCGCAGGATCTGGGAACCGGCCGTCGTCTCGACGCCCCGCACGCACAACACATCCTTCACCGCCATCGGGATGCCGGCCAGGGGCCGCGCGTCGCCCTGCCTGATCCTGCGATCCGCCTCCTCTGCCTGCTTCTCCCAGACCTCCGGCGTGAAGCGCAGGTACGCCTTCACGTGCGGGTCGAGGCGCTCTATGCGCTCGACGTGCGCTGTGACCAGGTCCGCGGAGGAGATCGAGCCGAGTCGCAGCAGGCGGATCGCCTCCTTGATCGTGAGCTCGGTCAGGTCGCTGCCGGTCACGCTACTTCCCCTAAGCCTCTTCTTGAATGGCGGGCACGCGGAAGAAGCCGTCGACCTTGGCTGGCGCGTTGGCCAGCGCCTCCTCCTGCGTCAGGCACGCACGCGGCTCGTCGTCTCGAAGGCGGCTCTCGATCTCCACCACCTGCGCGGTCGGTGGGATATCCTCGGTGTCGAGCTCCTGCAGGCGGTCGATGTGCCCGAGGATTCCGCTCAGCTGGTCGGCGTAGAACTCCTCGTCGCCCGGCTCGAGGCCGAGGCGCGCGAGCGTGGCGACATGACGGACTTCGTCCTTCGAAAGGGGCACCGGCTTAGCTTAGTCGGCGGCCTGCGATTACCCCGACCAGCGCCGGCACGCCCGCGATGGCGCCCACCACGGTCAGCGTCATCAGCACCGAGGCCGCGAGCGCGAGGCGCCAGCCCCACTGCCGACGGCTGACAAGAGCCAGTGACGCCACGACTCCAAGCAACCCGGCGACGATCGAGCCGCCGCCGATCAAGACCAGCGCGGCCCAGACCCCGCCCACCGCCGACGGCTCGCCAAGAAAGCCGAGCACGAACCAGCCCCACACGAAAAGGACGATGGCGCCCGCGAGCAGCGTCCACCAGACCCACCTCGGCGCCCTCATCTGGGAAGCAGCGCTTTGAACTGCTCCTCGTCGAGGATGTTCAGCTTCAGCTTCTGCGCCTTCTCGAGCTTGGAGCCGGCGCCAGGCCCCGCGACCACGTAGTCGGTCTTCGAGCTGACGCTGCCCACGGCCTTGCCGCCGAGCTTTCGGACCAGCGCCTCGGCGTCTGGCCGGCTAATCGTCTCGAGGGTCCCGGTGAAGACGAAGGTCTTGCCGGTGAAAGGTCCCTCGCCGATGGCCTCCGCCTCCTGCGGCTTCACGCCCGCGGCGAGCAGTCTCGCGACCAGCTCGGCGCCAGGACTGTGGAAGTACGCGTGGACCTCGTGGGCCATGCTCGGACCCACACCCTCCACGCGGCGAAGGTCTTCCTCGTTCGCATCGCGCACACGGTCGATGCTGCCGAAGTCGCCCGCCAGCAGCTGGGCCGTGGCCTCCCCCACCTGAGGAATGCCGAGGGCGTAGAGAAAGCGCCCCAGCTCGGGTTTCGAGCTTGCGGCAATCCGGTCGACCAGGTTCTGCGCCGACTTCTCGGCGAAGCCCTCGAGCTCCTTGACCTGGTCCTTCGTCAGCCGGAAGAGGTCGCTTGGATCCTTGACCACCCCTCGGTCGATCACCTGGGTCAGGGTCGCGTAACCGAGCCCTTCGATGTCCATCACGGCTGCGAAGTGGCGCAATCTCTCCAGTCTTTGAGCACCGCAGAAGGGGTTTATGCAGCGGTGGGCGACGTAGGGCTCCTCGCGTACCACCTCGCCCCCGCACACGGGGCACTGCGCGGGCATCTTCCAGCCCGGCCTGGGATCCTTGACGCTGACGATCTCGGGGATGACGTCTCCGGCGCGGTGGATCACCACCCGAGCCCCCACGTACACGCCCTTCTCGTTGACCTGCGCCTCGTTGTGCATGGTCACGTTGCGGATCGTGACCCCGCCCACGACCACCGGCTTCACGTGCGCCACCGGTGTGAGCACGCCGGTCCGCCCGACGTAGCACGCGATCTCCTCGACCTCGGTCTCGGCCTGCTCTGGCGCGTACTTGAAGGCGATGGCCCAGCGCGGAGAGCGCGCCACAAAGCCGAGCTCGAGCTGTTGCGGGAACGAGTCGACCTTGACCACCATGCCGTCGATCTCGTACTCAAGCTCGTGCCGCCGGCGCTGCCACTCCGCGTGGTACTCGACGACCTGGTCTATCGAGTCGAGCCGGCGCCGGTTCTTGTTCACGCGGAACCCCATCTGCTCGAGCGTGTTGAGCACGTTCCACTGCGACTTGTTCGGGCCGGCGGGATCGAGCGTGTACATGAACGTCTGCAGGTCGCGGCTCGCGGTGACGTTGGGGTCGATCTGGCGCACGCTTCCGGCTGCGGTGTTGCGAGGGTTGACGAAGCGAGGCTTGCCCGCCGCCTCCATCTCCCGGTTCAGCTTCTCGAAGCCCGCGATCGGGAAGTAGACCTCGCCCCGCACCTCGAAGAGCTCGGGCAGGCCCTTGGCTGGAGTCACCGCAAGGGGCACGCTGCGGATCGTGCGCACGTTGGCCGTGACATCCTCGCCCACGGTCCCGTCGCCGCGCGTGGCCGCGCGCCGCAGCCGTCCCTTCGAGTACGTGAGGCTGATCGCGAGCCCGTCGATCTTCAGCTCGGCGCAGTAAACAACCTTGTCCCCGACAGCGGCCCGCACACGCTTGTCGAAGGAACGGATCTCGGCCTCGTCGAATGCGTTCTGCAGGCTGAGCATCGCCGAGCGATGCCTGACCTTGGCGAACTGGTCTGAAGCCTCGCCGCTCACACGCTGCGTCGGCGAGTCGGCGCTCACGAGGTCGGGCCGCTCGTCTTCGATGCGGCGCAGCTCCAGGAAGAGCGCGTCGTACTCGGCGTCCGACGCCTCGGGCTGGTCGAGCACGTAGTACGCGTGCTCGTGGCGGCGGATCATCTCCCTGAGCTCCTCGACCCGGACCGCCGGATCGATCGCCGGCTTTTTGCGCTTCGTCACTTCGTCAGCGGCGCGAGCATGCCGCTGAGGATCTTCAGGCCGACCTTGTCGAACTTGATCAGCAGCTCCTCATCGGTTCGGGTGAGGGTGCTCTTCACGACGGTCCCCTGGCCGAATGCCGGATGTGTGACCCGGTCGCCGCTGGCGAATCGCTGCACCGGCGGCGAAGCCGGCGCCGCCTGCACCTGGCGCTCGAGATACCGCTCCTTATAGCCCTGGCGCGGGGGAGCGACCGGAGCGCTGCCTCGCGGTGCGGCCAGCAGCGACTGCGGGATGTCGGTGAGAAAGCGGCTGGGGAAGGCCGGCTGGGAGCGGCCGTAGAGGTGCCGGCGGAACGCGCAGCTCAGGTAGAGACGGTCCTTCGCGCGCGTCATCCCGACGTACGCGAGCCGGCGCTCCTCCGCCATCTCCGTGGTTGCGCCGACCAGCGAAGGGTTCTCCTCGCGCTCGTCGAGCGCGCGCTGGTGCGGCAGCAAGCCTTCTTCCATCCCGACCATAAACACGACAGGAAACTCGAGACCCTTGACCATGTGGAGGGTGATGAGGGTCGCACCTTCTCCGTTTTCGTCGTAGGCGTCGACGTCGGAGACGAGCGCGACCTCGGCCAGGAAATCCTCGAGTCCCTGCACGGGGTCGCGGTCGTCGAAGCTCTCGGCAAGGCCGCGCAACTCGTTGATGTTCTCGAGGCGCGCCTCCCCCTGCGGCGTCCCGTCAAGGTAGTGGGCCCGCAGGCCCATGACCTCGACCACCTGGTCGACCAGCTCGCTCGGCCTCAGCACCCCCATCGTCGAGCGCACCGACTCGATCTGGGCGCGAAAGCCATGCAGCGGACCTACCGCCGTCTTCGGCACTCCGGGCACCCGCGCCGGGTCGGTCAGGATCGCCAGGATGTCGGATTGGCCTTCGCGAGCGTAGGAGTTGATGGCCTCGATCGTGACGTTGCCGATCTTTCGCGACGGTACCGAGACGATGCGCGCGAAGCTCAGCGCGTCCTGGGGATTGAAGCAGAACCGCAAGTAGGCGACGAGGTCTTTGACCTCGCGCCTCTCCCAGAACCGAATCCCACCGACGAGGCGGTAGGGGATCTTGCGTCGCGCCAGCACGTCCTCGAAGGCGCGCGACTGAGCGTTCGTGCGGTAGAGGACCGCGAAGTCCGAGTAGCCGCGGTTCTCGGTCTTGCGCAGGCGCGCGATCTCGTCGGCTACAAACTCCGCCTCCTCGACCTCGTTGTAGGCCTGGGTGGCGACGACCTTCTCCCCTCCAGCGCGGTCTGTCCACAGCTTCTTTTCTGCGCGTTCGGGGTTGCTGCGGATGACGCTGTAGGCTGCGTCAAGGATGGCCTGGCTGGAGCGGTAGTTCTGCTCGAGGTGGACGACATGGGCGTCGGGGTAGTCCTTGCGGAAGTCCAGGATGTTGCGGATGTCGGCGCCGCGGAAGCGGTAGATCGACTGATCGTCGTCACCGACGACGGCGACGTTGCGGTGCTCTGAGGCCAGCAGATTGACCAGCACGTACTGGGCGCGGTTGGTGTCCTGGTATTCGTCCACCAGTACGTGGCGGAAGCGGTCGCGCCACTTCTCCAGCGCTTCCGCGTCGTTGGTGTACAGCTCGACGAGCTTCATGATCAGGTCGTCGAAGTCGAGGCCGCCTGAGCGCCTCAGCACCTCCTCGTAGGAGTCGTAGACCCGGCGGAGGATTTCGTCCGCATAGGAGCGGTTCGGGATGTCCTCCGGCCGCTTCAGCTCGCTCTTGGCCTGCGAGATGCCCTGGCTGAGGGCGCCGATCGGGTATCGCTTGGGGTCGAGGCGGAGCTCGTCGAGCACCCGCTTCAGGGCCGCCCTGGTGTCGTCCTCGTCGAAGATGACAAAGCTCGACGTGATGCCCATGCGTGGCGCCTCGCGTCGCAGGATCCTCACCGCGGTGGCGTGGAAGGTGCCCACCCACATCTTCTCCGCCCTGTCGCCGACCAGCGTCTCCACCCGGCCGCGCATCTCCCGCGCCGCCTTGTTGGTGAACGTCACGGCCAGGAGCCGGTCCGGCCAGACCCTCCGGGAGGCGATCAGGTAGGCGATCCTGGCGGTCAGGACGCGGGTCTTGCCGCTGCCCGCGCCGGCGAATATGAGGAGGGGTCCGTCGCCGTGTGTGACGGCTTCCTGCTGCGGCGGATTGAGGCGCGCAAGCAAGGCGTCGATCTGGGCTTGGGGAGTCTCCGAAACCACGGGAAAACGAGTTTAGCGGTGGCTGGAAAAGGCCTATCCCGCCGTTAGACTCCTCGTGGCTTTGACCCGAGAGGTCGACTTTGGCATGCGGGACCGCCTCCTCTACGAGCTGGCGCGCGACCTGAGCTCGACCCTCGATCTCGACGTTGTCCTCGAGAAGGTGATGGACCGCGTGATCACCCTGATGAAGGCATCGCGGGGGTTCATCGTCCTGGTCGACCCTGACGACGGCTCCGTTTCCGTGCAGATGTCCAGCGGCGAGGCAGACCCGGAGAAGGCGCGACAGTTCCTGGGCTCGCGCACCGTGATCGAGCACGTTGTCGCGACTGGAGAAGCGGTGGTGACGACCGACGCCAGCCTGGACGACAGGTTCAAGAGCAAGCAGTCGGTCATCCTCCAGAACCTGCGCTCGATCATCGCCGTGCCGCTCGTGACGAAGGGCAAGGTCATCGGCGCTGTCTACGTCGACAACCCGTTCCGCGCGTCGATCTTCGAGGAGCAAGACAAGGACCTTCTGCAGGCGATCGCCGACCTGGCCGCGATCGCAATCGACAACGCCCGCCAGTACGAGCGGTCGGAGTTCCTGCGCCAGGTCTTCGAGGCGCACGTCAACAAGCAGGTCACCGACTACGTGCTCACCCGTTCCGGCCGCGCGCTCAGGTTCCTCACGGGCGAACGTCGCGAGGTGACGATGCTCAACTCTGACATCGCCGGGTTCTCGACCCTCTCGCAGACCATGGACGCGGAAGAGCTGGTGCGCTTTCTGAACGACTACTTCCAGCGCATGATCAGGGTCGTCCTCGACCACGGAGGCAACATCGACAAGTTCCAGGGCGACGGCATGCTCGTGGTCTTCGGAGCCCCGAACCCGATGCACGACCACGCCGAGCGCGCCCTCAACGCCGCGCTGGCCATGGTGCGCGAGATCGATCGGTTCAATCGCGAGCAGCTGGCGGCCGGCAAGCCGGTGATCGCGGTGGGCATGGGTCTCGACACGGGCGAGGTGGTTGCGGGGCACGTGGGCTCCGGCGAACGGATGGAGTTCACGCTGATCGGCGTGCCGGTGAACAACAGCGCGTACCTCTCGAAGGTGAGGCCGGCAAGGGTTCTGATGTCAGAGACGACGAGGTCGCGGGTGCCCAACGGGTTCCACGTCGCGGCCTACGAGCCGATGCTGCTCAAAGGCGCGAAGGACCCGCAGCCGATCTACGAGCTGGCGATCACGATCGTGACCGACTAACGCCGGGTTCGACCTTACCGACGTGGCTCCGGCGGCCGGGTTCACCCCGGCCGCGACTATGCCTAAGCGCCTCCCAGGCGCCGATCGTGGAAGGGCTTTAAGAAGTCCCAACCGTATACCGGAATGGGAGCGCCGGCCCTGCGATCGACCAATTACTGCGCGTCGCGGGATGAGGGCCGGGTCGCCTGCGGCGAAGCCGCACGCGCGATGAGGGAAAACCATCCGGGTTTTCCCCTCATACCCAGCGTCGCTCCGGCGGCCCGGTTCACCCCGGCCGCAACTATGCCTTATCGTCTCCCAGGCCCCGATCGTGGAAGGCATTTAAGCAGTCCCAACCGTATACCGGAATGGGAGCAGGCCCGTCGCGAAGCGACCGGCCGATGAGGGAAAACCATCCGGGTTTTCCCTCATAACGTCTACCCCTGGCACACCCAGCGGCCAGGCCCGTAGTGCGAGTACAGCCAGGCGGCCGCCAACGCGTTGATCTGCGGGTCAAACGGCGAGTAGCTCGCGTAGGGCGTCCCTGACCACGTGCTCGGCAGGAACTGGAACAGCCCCGACGCGCCGCTGTCCGAGTTGACCGAGTTGGGGTGGTAACGCGACTCGCACCACGCGACGTTGATCGCCCACTGCACCGCGGCCGGACCAAGTGGGTTGAACGCGTCGGTGATGTACTTGGCGATGTCGGGCGGCGGAGGCGGATGGTTGCTGCGGGCGGCAATGGCCGCGGCCTGGGCTTGTGCAGCCGCCTCGGCCGCCTGCTTGGCCTGGTACTCGGCGAGGCCCTGCTTCAGCTCCTGCGACCACGACTGGACCTGCGCCATCTGCGCCGCCTGCACCCGTTGCGTCCGGGCCTGCTGGACCGCCGAGCTGCGATCGAACGAGCTGAGCTGCGTCACCGCGACCGCGACGGACTGCGGCGCGGGCGGATCCATGCGCGGCAGGATCACGGCGACGAGGATCACGACCCACACCAGCACCGCTCTGAATAGCGGCAGCAAACCCCGTTTCGCTCCTTCCCTTGGACTCGCCCTACCCCTGGGGCGGTGTCAGGCCCGAGCCGGGAGCGAAACGTTGAGGAGACGCCGGTCAGGATTTCTGGAAGGGGCCACCTTACCACAAGGTCGGCAACTTTCCGTTGCCGTACGCCCCGGTACCGAAACCTTACACCGCCGCGGCCGCGATCACTCCCGTCGTCACCCGATAAGCGGCCACCGGTGCGGCGAAGCCTTTGAGTGCCAGCTCCTGCGGTTCGGCCGGAATTCGTTGCGCGTCGAGCCATTCCTTGACCCGGCGATAAACCTCTGCGCTCAGCATCACCTGGCCGGCCCCAGCCTGGCCCTGCAGCCGGGAGGCCAGGTTCGTCACCTCGCCCAGCACGCTGACATTTGCCGACTCCGCAAGGTTGCCAACCACAGCGGGACCCACTGCAATCCCGGCGCCGACGGGGAGGCCGGCCAGCGCGGCCTTGTCGATGATCGCGACGGCCGCCCGGAGCGCCTGGGCCGCATGGTCGACGCTCTGACCAGCGATGTTGAAGGTCGCCATGATTGCATCGCCTGCGAACTTGTCGACGATCCCGTGGCGGCGTTCGACCTCCTGCTTAGCCCAGCGTTGGAGGCTGGCGATTCGGTCGGCAAGCTCGTCAGGGGCGATCTGACTGGCAAGCTCGGTATAGCCGCGTACATCAGCGAACAGCACCGACACCATGCGCTCGCCGGTAGCCACGCGCGTCGAGGTGGGCTCGACCCCATCGTGTTCAGGAGCTCCCTGGATTTCAATGCCATGCCGCGTGGCGGAGTCTCGAGCCAGCCGCACCGCAAGGAGCGCACCGGCAGTGGCGGCGTCGGTGGCGATGGCGGTCAACCTGCGTCGCGCGGCGTCGACGTCGCCGGCGGCGTGCTCCGCTTCGGCCAACGCCCGACCAACATGCCAGACGTCCAGCCGAAAGCCCGCTCGCTCGAAAGCCGAAACAGCCTGACCAAGGTCGCGCACCGCATCCTCGACCCGGCCCTCCAGCAGGGCGAGTCTTCCCTGCGCCGCCGCCCATCTAGGCGACGCCAGGACCTCGCCTATCGCCGGCACCGAAGCGATGAAGGAGCGCAGCCAGCCGGGGTCTTGGACCGACTCTGCGACGGCATCGGCCGGCGATGCGAGGTTACACGCATGAGCTGGGATGGCGGCCGCCTCCGCCGCCGCACCGGTCAGGTCCCCGGCCGCAAGACGAAGCCGCATCCGCGCGGCTCCGTCATAGACGGCGTCCTGCGCGTCGACGCGACTTGAGCGCGGAGGCATGATGGCCGACGATTCGTCGAGGCGCATGTTCTCGGCGAGCGCGTGCGCCAGGACCACCGCAGCGCGCCAGTGGTTCTTCTCGTGTCCCGCATCGCGCGCGCTCTCGACGGCGGAGCGCGCGAGCACGATTGCCTCGTTGACGCGTCCACGAGCCAGGGCGACCAGCGCTTTCAGGTACATGGGCCAGGAGTCGTTTTCCGGATAGCCGGCGCGACCTATGCGCTCTGACCACACCTCCAACTTGTCTCCGCGGGCAAGGTGAACCGCTTCCCATGTTGCGTTGTAAATCGCATTGCCAATCTGGAATCGGTACTCGCCGGCAACGGCTGCGTTGTAGCTGTCTTCCACGTGGGCGAAGCCCGCCTCGACATGCCCCAGTCCCATCTCGCATCCCGCCATGAAGTTCCAGGACCATGCCAGAGCGAGATCGGCGCCTGCTTGCCTGGCAACGTCGGCCGCCTTCGACGCAAATTCGAGCCCCGCCGCAGACTCCTCATTGAACTGCGCCATGCCCGCAAGGCGAATGTAGGCGATGGCAAGCGCCTCGCTCGGTCCTTCGGCCTCGAGGACGTGGCGAGCGGCGTCGAACTCGCGGCGCGCCAGGTCCGAACGCATCAGCTCCCAGTAGCAGCGCCCCAGGAGAATGCGATGCTGCGCCGCCTCCACGCGTAAGCCCGCGGTTTCCAGGTCGCTGATGCCCTCATCGAGCAAACGCTTCGCCATCGCCGGTTCGGCGTTGTTCCAGTAGCAGTCGGCGGCGCGGCACAGAACGCGGCCGCGCTCGACCGAGTCTTTGATGTGAGGCGCCGCGCGCTCCAGGAGCTCGGCGGCGTCGCGATAAGCGCGTGTCCGGACCGCGTCGTCGGCGGCCGCGATGCACATCTTCACCGCCTCGTCGTGACGACCGGCCATCAAAAGGTGGTGGGCGAGGTCCACCGGCGCGCTGTCCGCTCGAGACGCGAGGACGTCGGCGATCCTCGAATGCAGCTGCTGGCGCCGAGGCACGACGAGGTCTTCGTAGACGGCTTCTCGCGTCAGGGCATGGCGGAATCGATACCGGCCGGAAACTGGATCCGCCGTCTCGATGAGCTGCGCCGTCACGCTCGCCTCAAGCGCCGCCAGAGCGACCGAGTCGTCCACCATCGCCACCTCGGCCAGAGACCGGAGGTCGAATGCGCGGCCCATGACGGATGCTGCCGAAAGGACTGCAACGTCGTCGTGGCTCAGTCGCTCGAGGCGCCGCAAGATCGTGTCGCGCACGGTCTGCGGAATCCGGATCTCAGCGAGCGTCTTGCGGTCCCATCCCGAGTCCGTGCGGTAGATGTCTCCATGGTCAAGCGCGTCGCGCAGCATCTCCTCGAGCACGAACGGGTTGCCTTCGCTGCGTTCGCGAAGGAAGTCGCGGAACTCGTCGGAGACCGTCTCCTCTTCGAAGATGGCGCAGACCATGTCGGCGATCTGCGCCCCGGTCAGCGAGCCCAGGTCGATCAGCTCCACCTGGCCGCTGCGGCGCCAGCCCTGGATGGTCGGGAGCAGCGCGTGCTTGCGGTGCATCTCATCTGTTCGATAGGTCGCGACGATGAGCACGTTGGTCGAGCGCAGGCGCCGGGTCGCATAGTCGAGCAGCTCCCGTGTCGTCGTGTCCGCCCACTGCAGGTCCTCCAGGATGAGCAGGAGGGCGCGACTCCGGGCAGCGTCGCGAAGGAGAAGGAGCATGGACTCGAAGAGGCGGAGCTTGGCCTGAATGGGGTCCCCACTGACCGCGCTCGGCCGGCCCATCTGCGGGAACAGCTGGGCCAGCTCCTCCGCCGCCGAGCCCAACCGGTCGCGGAGGGAGGCAAGGTCGGTGGTGGCGAGATAGTTGCCGATCGCCTCGAGAAACGGGAGGTATGGCAGCGACAGCTCGGCCTGGCTGCAGCCGCCGGAAAAGACAGCGCAGCCCAGGCGGCGCCCTCGCGTGGCGAGCGCATTGACGAGCCGCGTCTTGCCCATCCCCGCCTCGCCGCCGACGATGACAACTCCGCCATCGCCGCGCAGCGCAGAGAGTAGGGCGTCCTCGAGCTCCGACAGCTCCGAGTCACGGCCGATCAGGACCGGGGAGAGCACGCGGGAGAGCGCCATCTTCAGAACAGGTGCGTCAGCTGTTTCCTCAGCAGCTTGCGACCCGCTGGCTCGACGTACGCCGGAAGCATCTGCCTCATCTGTTGAAAGGCTAGATCGGTGAGCGCGGCGGGATCGGCTCCTACGCTCGGTAGCGACTTCCCGATCACGACCTTGATCGTTTTGCGAAACCAGAGGTCTTTGGTCCCGGACAGCGCCACCGGCACGACCGGCACCTGTGCCTTGATCGCGAAGTGCGCGAAGCCCTTGTGGAAGGGAAGCAGGTCGCCCTCCTTCGGGCCGTAGTTCCCCTCCGGAAAGATGGCCACCGCGCCGCCGAGCCCGAGGGCCCGGTCGACATGGCGAAAAAGTGTCCTGTCGCCGTGTCGCTCGCGCACCACCGGCACGTAGCCGCCGGTCGTGCGTACGAGCCACCACTGAAACTTGCGAGTCACCAGGAGCGTCGGATCGGCGAGGAAATGGAGCCGCGGCTCAACCGGAAAGAGGTAGAGGAGCGTGAACTCGTCCAGCCAGTTGAGGTGGTTGGCGATGACAACGTAGTTGCCGGATCGAGGGATGTTCTCCCTCCCCTGCACGTCGAACCGAAAGCACAGGCGCAGCAGCGCCACCCCGATCAGCCGGACCAGCCTGTATGGGATGTTGGCCCGGCGACTGACAGGAAGGAGGTCGGCTGAGGGCAAGGTGGCGCCGGCCGTGGCCATGCACCGGGGAGTCTAGAGCCCCAGCGACCACCAATCCAGGAATCGGTTGTAGGTGCCGAGCGCCCCCAGCACGGCGTTGGCCGCGAGCCGAAGGTTGGAGGCGTCACCTGGGGTGACCTTTCCTGTCTTCATGTCTGCCTGCAGCTCGTTCAAAAAGGCCTCGAGCTGGTTGCTTGCGGCGTTGGTGTTGCCTCGGTCGAGGGCGTCGGACGCCGCGTTTAGCTTGGCGATCAAGCTGTTCTTCTGGCCGTCGTTCAGCGTCTTCAGGCCTCTCACGTAATCGGCGATCGGGCCGAGCGCCTGCGCTGGCGTCTGGACAGGGACCATGACGGTCGCGGTTCCGGTGCCGTTAGGGTCGCCGTCGCTCACGGTCAGGGTGACGGGATACGATCCGGGTTTGGAGTACCAGTGGGTGGCCGTCAGGCCCGTCGCGGTCGGAGTCTGGTCGCCGAAATCCCAGGTGGCTGTGATCGTGTCCGCCGTTCCGGGGTCCCTGTAGGTGCCCGTGAAGGTGATCAGTTCGTTGGGGAGGATGAGGTTCGGGATGTTGATCGACGGGACGAAGCTGAGTATCTGCGCGGACGGGGGGACGTTATCGACGACCAGGCTCAGCGAGGTCTGGCCGGTCGCGTTGCCGTCGTCGGTCGCTTCCAACACGACCGTGTAGACGCCGTCGTCGTCGGGGGTGAAGGTGAAGGTGGCGCCCGGGCCGGACGCAAAGGTGGAGCCGTCGCGGGTTGCGGTCCACTTGAAGGTGAACCCGTGCGTCCGGTCGCTTGCGTCCGGGCTCCAGGCGGTGCCGCTCAGGGAGATCGGGGTGCCCTCCAGGAGCTTGGTGCTGAGCGCCTGGAGCGTGGGGCCGGTCGAGATGACTGGCGTGGGGGCCAGCGCGTCGATCTTGACGGTGAAGGTGGCAGTTGCCGTGGCCCCGTGGCTGTCAGTCGCGGTGATCGTGACCTGCGGCTGGGGGACGTCCTCATCAGCGGCGGTCCCAGTCCAGAGCCAGTTTCCCGGATTGGTGGTTGCGACGGTGCCCCAGTTGGGCTTTAGGCTGACGGTGTCGCCTGGATCCGGGTCGATCACCGAACCGGTCATCATCGGAGCAGTGCCTTCGGACGCGTTGGCCTGGCCGCTTGTCGGGAAGATGCTCGGGGGGTGGTTGGTCGGCGGCGGGGGCGGAGGCGGAGTGCCGCCGGCGACGTACGTCTTGAAACCGAAATCTTCACTGGCGGTGGGCGTCCACGCGGTCCCCACGCAGCACATCCATAGATTGCCGCCGTCAAGGTCGCCGGGATTGAGGAAGCCCCAACGGAATGTGTTCGCGCTGCTGGAGACGACGATCGCGTACTGGTGCCCGGCGGTAACCGGCACCGTCGGACTCAAGTCAAACGTCTGCCAGGTGAGCGAGCCGGCTGCTCCCAGCTCCGGACGCACGGTGGGCGTTGGGCCGACGTTGGCAAGAGCCGGCGCGTTCGGATCGACGGCCCAGATCTGAATCGAGAAGGCCGGCTGGATGTAGCCGATATAGGAGCCTGCGAAGAGGCTGACCTTGTCCAGCTGGCCGGTCAGCGTGGGTGTGAACGTCTGGGCCATCCTCGCGCCGAGAAGGGCGCTGGAGTTGCCGATGACGATGCCGGCTTTCGGGGCGAACTGGTCGAGCGTGTCAGCGGCCCGCACCGGGCCACCGAACCACACGGCCAGGAGCGCCGTCAGCGCAAGCGCCAACGGACTCCGACCGACACCTCTCCGCAACGAAGTCTTCACTTGGCTGTATTGACGCGGCTGAAGGGAATTCCCTGCGAGGGCGGGTGATCTCTACCGCGCTGTGGTTCTAACGCCTGTCTGGCGGCGGGGAGTCGCTACGGGCCCTGGCGAGCCGCCTCGGCCGGCCGGCGGCTTTCCAGGCCCACCGGTCAGAGCCGGGTGATGCCGGTGTGCGGGGCCGGGTGGTGCCGGCGACAGGATTCGAACCTGCGACCCTCGGCATGAAAGTCCGTCCCGACATCCTCAGGGCTCCCACCGTATTCGATTCTCCGCCTCGCGCCTCTCGTGGCTCCTGTGGCAGCCCCGGCTTGGCAATGCAAATTGGCCATACATCCAAAGGCCTTGAGCGATCGCCGGGCGCGGGGGAACGCGAAATGAGAGGCCTCTCCCCAGCTCGCTCCGTCGGGCGACTGCCTTACGCGGAGTTAGAGTTCCGAGTCCACCGCAGCCCACGAGCACCAATGGTCTCAGGGGGCGATTTAGAGCGGCGGTTCCACCGCATGCAGATCCAGAATCGTGGTATCGGCGCTCTTTGGCGCCGGGAATCCAACCGAAACCAGCGCCTCTTCGAACTCAACGCTCGACCAGCGGCTTCGGATGTGCTCCGCGGATTGCCAGACCCCGACTATGAAGAGGGCACCGTTCCCGACTGCGCAGTGGTGCCGCAACTCGCCGAACGATGTTGCACCTCCGCTGCTCATGATCAGCGCGTGTGCTCGGTCGTACGCCTGCGTCAACTCGTTGATATCGCCGTCAAACCGGGCAATCAATAACGCCGCCATTCGCTTGCGCCGTTAATCGGTCTGTGCTTGACATGAGGGAAGTGTGCCTCCTGGCTACACGATTGAAGGGCCGTCTACAAGCGAGCGGGATGTCGTCCCTTCGATACGACATCGGGCTGTTGCTCATGGGTTGGAGACGGCGACGCCGTTAGCTGCAGTTCAGATGGCGATCTGTTGCCGCATCTTCATCCAAGAAATTCCGACCTCCGAGTGGCCGAACTCGACCGGGTCGCCGTCGAGGCGCGACTTAGACTGGGATGTGTGGACATGAGGCTCGAACTCGTCCCTGTTCCTGTCGCCGACGTAGACCGAGCCAAGGCTTTCTATGTCGACCAGGTCGGCTTCCACGCCGACCACGATCATCAGGTCACGGACCAGCTACGTTTCGTGCAGCTCACTCCACCTGGATCTGCATGCTCGATCGTGATCGGAACCGGGATTACCGAGATGGCGCCTGGCTCTCAGAAGGGGCTGCAGGTTGTGGTCAGTGACGTCGAGGCAGTCCGACAGGAGCTTGCCGGCCGGGGGGTCGAGACAAGCGCAGTCGACAAGCAGCCGTGGGGATGGTTCATTTACTTCAGCGACCCTGACGGCAACACGTGGTCGGTGCAGCAGATCGTCCCCCGCGAGTAGTTCAGGCCGACGATGGGAGCCCATAGCGGCCGATGCCGCAGGCCGGTGACGAGTGACAGCCGCCAGCAACGCGAAGTCTCGAGACCAGGACACCGCAGTCGTTAGAGGGCTATCGCCTGCCCAACCACTGTCAGGCCGTGGTTCGCGTTACGGAACCTCCAGCCCACCACTCCTGACATAACGCGAACCGGCCGCGCTGGCGGTAGTTAAGTCGGGAGGATTTCGCTCCTCGATTCGACTCTGATCTCGGTAGCCAGTTGCTGCATCAACGCCTGGCGTTATGAGCCTTCAACGTCCGTGGTTTGCGCGGAAGGCGCAACGCCGCGTACCGATCGCGCCGGTATTCGTCCACCCATTGCCGACTGCTTCGCCAAGTACCATCCTCGGCTCGAACTGCCTTGAGGCGGGAGCGTTGTGCGGCGTTACGGAGTGCCACGACCGACAGATCTTTCGTGGCCAACGCTTCCAGTGGTACGAGCTTCGCAGGCCCTGCCACCGCAGGCAAGACGAAGCGACTGAGGTTGTCAAGGATTGCCCTTGCGAGGATTTCGCCTAAGGGTCCTGGATCGCCTCGGTCAGCGCGATTCAGGGCATCGAGGTAGCGATCTCGAAGTCGCTTCTGAATGATCGCGGGCGGATAACCAAGCCGAACCAGCAGGAGGTTCATGAGCAACCGGCCGACGCGGCCGTTGCCGTCGATGAAGGGGTGGACGTGTTCGAACGCGGCATGCCGCGCTGCGAGTGCCTCCGCGACGCGCGACGACTTGCGAGGCAAGCTGTCGACGCTATCCACCCAGTCGCGAATCAGCGCGTGTACCTCGGTGTGGCTTGGTGGTTTCATCCCATGCTTGAAGGCCTGGATGTCATGCCGGCGCCAGTTGCCCGGACTTTCATCTTTGGAGGCGTCTGGATGCGGAGCGACCTCCCAGACAGGCGTCATTGCCAGCCGGTGAACATGGCGGACTTCCGTGAGGGTGAGCAACTTGCCGCTGGTCCATGGGCCAGAACCCAGTGCTTGGCTGTACACCCATTGAGCTGCGGCAGCGTAGCCGCTGACCTCCAGGTAGTCCTTGAGTTCCTTGCTGCCGACCGCCTTGCCTTCGCGGAGGAGCGCCTCAACTTCTCGGAGGACCAAGGTGTTGCCCTCCAAGGCGGTTGAGCTGTGGGCCTCGTGGTACCAGATATCGGTCCAGATGCCCTCTGCCTCGTCCGGTGAGGGCAGCCCGCCTAGGCGGGTCTTGAGTTCCTCGACCATGAAGGCGAGTCGGGCATGCACCGCTTCCCGGCTCGGTCGTCCTCGCGCAACAGCCGAGGTGGTTCTAGCTAGGTTGCTCATGTTAGGGAAACTCAATTCTACAACTCAACCTAGTTAGGTTGCTATGCCGTGCCCGACCTAAATGATCAACGCAACCTGCGCTAGCATGGATACTCGTCGCGACCACCTACGGAAGAGGCAGCGCCCCGGGCGCGCTGCACGACCATTTTGTCGGCACACGGCTCTCAGGTCAGCAGGACAGCAGCGGTCCGAAAAACCGCTGCTCATTCAGTTCAATCTCGGGCGCGGAAACCGCTTTTCGCCTCCTCACGTCTCCCTAGACCTCCTCGAGTGTTCTGTGGCTTGGCTATGCATTGGCAATACGCGGTCGACGTCGTCGACCACGCCGAGCCAACTCCGAATTCGATTTGGTGCCGGCGCGGGGACTCGAACCCCGGACCCTCGGTTTAAAAGACCGCTGCTCTTCCAAGCTGAGCTACGCCGGCAGGAGAACCATTCTCGCGATTACGCAAACTGTTTAGCCTTCCCCGGGTGCGGACGAGTGCGCTCCTGATCCTGGTCTCCGTGGCCGTCGTGGCCTGCAACCCGACGGGCAATCCAGAGCCTTCGCCCGAACCGCTGGCAGCCGACCAGACGCTGAGCTTCCCCATCGCCCAGGACGTCGCGGACTTCGACCCAGCGCTGATCTCGAGCGCGGCCGACGTCGACATCCTGCGCAACGTGTTCTCCGGCCTGTTCAGGTTTGACGCCCAGCTCCACGAGGTGCCAGACCTGGCCACCGGCCAGCCTACGGTTTCGACCGACGGCCTCGCCTACGCCTTTCACATCCGGCCCAACGGCCGTTTCTCCAACGGGGACCCGATCACGGCGGCCGACTTCATCTACAGCTGGAACAGGGCCGCTGCCAAGCAGGGCGACTACGCCGGGCTCTTCGCGCTGATCGCCGGCTACCAGGACGTCGCCGCCGGCAAGACCGCGCAGATGAGCGGGCTCACCAAAGGTGACGACTACACGCTCAACGTCACCCTCACCAAACGCGCGGGGTACTTCCTCACCCTCGTCGGCCTGTGGCCGTTCTGGTTGGTCGACCAGAAGGTGGTCGCGTCAGCGGGAGAGGACGCGTGGGCCACAAAGACGGACACATTGATCGGCAGCGGACCGTTTCGCATGACGTCGCGCACGCCCGGCCAGACGATGGACTTCGAGCCCGTGCCGGGCTGGTACGGAGGCAAGACGGGCGCGCTCACGCACGTGCACATCGAGGTCGTGGTCGACGCCGCGGCTCAGGTCACGCAGTTCGAAGCGGGTGTCTTCGGCCTGGTCGGCTACGGCCGGCAGGGCCTTCCGCCCGCCTCCGCCACGCGCTACACGACCGACGCCAAGCTCAAGAACCAGCTGACGCTCGTGCCGACCGGAACCACTTTCTGGATCGGCTTCAATCTTCGCACCGGTAGTTTCGCCGGCATCGATGACGGACGTCCCGGCCGGCATGCGTTCAGCACCGCGATCGACCGCAAGGCGCTGGTGGCGGCGGTGTGCAACGAGCAGACCACGTGCATCGAGGCCACAGGCGGAGCGATCAGCAGCGGTCTCGTCGGCTACCTGGGGGATGGCGCCGACCACAACGTGAAGTTCGACGCCAGCGCCGCGAAGGCGGAATACACGGCTTGGGATCCGAGCGGCGCGAAGGTCAAAGGCCTCACCTACACCTACGACACGAACCCGTTCAACAAGGCCGTGTGCGAGAACCTCGTGGCGCAGTGGAAGTCGAATCTCGGCGTGACGGTCGCGTGCGTCGAGAAAGAAAGGAAGATGTTCTTCGACCAGCGCAACGGGGGGTGCGCCTATCCCATGTTCCGGCAGAGCTGGGCCGCCGACTACGACCATCCGCAGGACTGGTTCGACTACCTCTTCGTCACCGGCGCCAGCTCCTCAGGGTCGTGCTACTCGAACCCGAGCCTGGACAAGCTCGTCGCCGGGGCGGATGCGGCGCCGCCTGCCTCCGCGGTCGCTGATTACAAGGCCGCCGGCTACCTGCTCGTCGACCGGACGATATTCGCGGGGCTGCTCTACGGGGTGCAGCAGTACCTCGTGCACCCGTACGTCAAGGGCGCGGGGGGCAACGCTCTGTACGACAACTACTGGACCGGGCTTCGAATTCTCAAGCATTAAGAGAAGCTGACGGAAACCCGGACCAGCCCCCCGAGTGGACAACGGGCGCTCGCCAAGCCACAATTTAGCCTGGAGTAAGTGGCGGCGACGGTCGCCACCCCCCGTCGGCGCGCTCTCGCCCCGGTCGCCGCGAAGAAGGACCGGGAAGAAGGCGGGGGGAGCGTTACTCGCTTCACAGGGGGAAGCTATGGCTCCACTCTCGTTACGGATCCTCAAGGGCCTTGCCGTGGGCGCGGTCTCGAGCCTCGTCCTCGGCGCGTGTGGAGGAGGGGGAAATCAGAGCTCGAACCTGGCAGCCGACCAGACTCTGAACTTCCCGATCCTCGGAGACTTCGGCACCCTCGACCCGGCGGTCGCGGACGCCGAGACGGACCAGGAAATCCAGCAGAACATGTTCGACGGCCTCGTCAAGTTCGACGACAACCTGAACATCATTGCGGACCTGGCGACCGCCGTACCGCAAGCGACCGACAACGGCCTGACCTACACGTTCAACCTGCGCAAGGACGTCACGTTCCACAACGGTGACAAGTTCACCTCCAAGGACGTCCTCTACTCGTGGAACCGCGCGGCGGCCATGCAGGGCTCGTACGCCACGAACATGGCAGCCATCAAGGGCTACGACAAGGTCTCGGGCAACAAGGCAAGCGGCGCAGCTCTCGAGGCGCTGCTGGAGAAGAAGGACCCCTCGGTCTGGATGGAGGGCCTGACTGCCCCGGATGACAACACCGTAGTCGTCAAGATGTCGAACCCTGCCGGCTGGTTCCTCACCGCGATCTCGCTTTCCGGATCGACCGGATGGATCGTCGACCAGAACGCGGTCAAGCAGGACTTCGACAACTGGTGGTCCAAGCCGGCTACCGCAGTCGGCACCGGTCCGTTCAAGATGACCAACTACGTCCCCAAGCAGGTGGTCGACTTCGCTGCCGTCGACAACTGGTGGGGCTCACCCAAGCCGACCCTCAAGAAGGTTCACATCGACATCTCGATCAACAACGCTTCCACCGCAATCACCAAGTACGAGCAGGGCGGCTTCGACGCCTACGGGTACGGCGGCTACAGCAACCTGCCCGTGGCGGACATCCTTCGCATCAAGGGGACGGCCAACGAATCGGGCCAGCTTTCCCTGATCCCGAAGGTTCGCACTTACTGGGTGAGCTTCAACTTGGTGGCCGATGCAAAGCGCCCGGCCAAAGGTCCGTTCACACTTGACGGCGGCCAGGCCGCGCACGACCTGCGTATGGCCTTCGCACTCGCGGTCGACAAGAAGAAGCTGGTCGACACGGTTTGCCAGGGCGTGGTGTGCACCCAGGCGACTGGTGGCTTGATCCCGCCGACTCTCATCGGCCATATGGATACCACCGACCCGCTGTCCGCTTTCGATCCCGCCAAGGCCAAGCAGCTTTTGCAGAGCGCCGACCCGACGGGCGCCAAGACAAAGGGTCTCTCGTACGCCTACGACCCTGAGAACCCGCTGAACGCCGGCAACGCGCAGTTCTTGCAGGCTCAGTGGCAGGAAAACCTCGGGGTCCACGTGGACCTGCTGCCGGTCGCTCACTCTCCGTTCATCAAGGCTCGCCTCAAGGGCAGCTATGTGCTGTCCCGCGACGGCTGGCAGGCCGACTACAACCACCCCCAGGACTGGTTCGACAACCTGTGGGGCCACGTCGTCGGGTGCCCGGACTCCGGATGCACCAGCGGCTACAACAAGAAGGAATACAACGACCTGCTCGACAAGGCGGACGCTGAGCCGCTCGACCAGGCCAAGGCCGACTACGCGAAGCTGAATCAGATGCTGATCGACGACGTCGTCTACATCCCGCTCTACTACTCGGTCGGCGCCTTCCTGATCAAGCCGTACGTGAAGGGAGCCGGCTCCAACGCCTTCTTCGACCACTACTGGAACGAGATCCAGATCCTGCAGCACTAGACCGACGTAGCAAGGGGGCGCTCGCAGCGCGCGGGCGCCCTCTTCTCGTATGAGCGAGAATCAACAGGGGAGCTAAAGGGAGTTGTTCACCCGGGGAACGCTGATCTACATCGGGCAGCGCCTGGTCTTGATCCTGCTCGCCGTCCTCGGAGTTTCCTCGTTGGTCTTTCTCGGAGTTCACCGGCTGCCCGGCGACGCCCTCTTCAGTGAGCACCTGCACGGCACTCAGTACGAGCTGACGCTGCATCACTACGGGCTGGATCGACCGCTCTGGGTCCAGTACGTGAGCTTCCTGGGCGCCTTGCTCCACGGCGATCTCGGCGAGTCGCTCGTGAATCGAGGGGTGCCGATCACCCCGATCGTCCTGCGCGAGATGTCGGTCAGCGCCGAGATCGGAATCGTAGCTTTGATCTTCACCGTCGGAGTCGGGATGTTGTTCGGCGTGGTCGCGGCGATCCGCCAGAACACCTGGCTGGACTACACCCTCAGCACGACCTCCGTGATCGGCTACAGCATGCCGAACTTCGTGATCGCGACCTTCCTGATCCTGGCGTTCGGCGTGTGGCTGGACAACTTCACGGAGGGGACGTTCTACTTTCAGATCGGCTGGCCCGGCCGGTACGGCAGCATCGGGGCGATCTGGCTGCCCGCGTTCGCGCTCGGCTTCCCCTACGCGAGCATCGTGGCCCGCCTGACTCGAGCCAGCATGCTCGAGGTGATCCGGCAGGATTACATACGCACGGCCCGCGCCAAGGGTTTGAGGGAGTGGGTCATCACCGTCCGCCACGCGCTCCGCAACGCGCTGATCCCGGTCATCACGATCCTCGGTCCGCTGGTGATCGGCATCATCACCGGAGGGGTAGTGATCGAGAACATCTTCGGCATCCCGGGTCTGGGTAAGGAGTTCGCGACCAGCATCCTGAACCGGGACTACAACATCGTGATCGGAGTCTTCACCGGATACGCGGCGCTCGTGGGTCTCGCCAACCTCGGCGTGGACCTGCTGTACGTCGTGATCGACCCGAGGATCAGGTACTGATGGCCGCCACCGCAGCTGCAGTCATAACCCGCCCCATCGTGCCAGAGCAGGCAAGCCTGTGGAGCGACGCCTGGCGCCGGCTGCGCCGCAACCGTCTGGCCCTGGTGGCGACCGTCTACCTGACCTTCCTCGTGATCGTTGCGCTGGTCGCTCTTGTCAAGACGCCGTATCGGTACTTCGAGGTCGGCGTCGGCATCCCCTATCACGGGCCGAGCGTCGAGCACTTGCTGGGCGTCGACTCGCTCGGACGCGACACCCTGAGCCGGCTCATGGTCGGAGCGCAGATCTCGCTCCTGGTGGGAATCGGAACGCAGGTCGTGGTGTTGCTGATCGGGGTGCCGATCGGACTCGCTGCCGGCTACTTCAGAGGCTTGTTCGACCAGGTCGTCACGTTCATCATCAACCTCTTCTACGGAATCCCCGACCTGCTGGTCGCCTTGACGCTCGTCTTCCTGCTCGGTCCGAACCTGACCAACATCATCATCGCCATCGCGGTCACGCGATGGATGGACATGGCGCGCCTTGTGCGCGGCCAGACACTCAGCTTGCGCGAGCGCGAGTTCATCGAGGCCGCCCGAGCCAGCGGCGCCAAGCCGATGAAGATCCTGTTCGGACACATCCTGCCCAACGCTCTCGGCCCGATCATCGTCCAGGCGACGTTCGGCATCCCGGCGGCCATCCTGTTCGAAGCGTTCCTGAGCTTCCTGGGTCTGGGCGTTCCGCCTCCGACTCCGACGTGGGGCTCGATGGCGGCAGAAGGCATCGTGACGATGCGAATCTCGCCGTTCATGGTCATCGCGCCGTCGATCGCCCTGTCGCTGACCCTGATGGCGTTCAACTTCCTTGGCGACGGGCTGCGCGACGCGCTCGACCCGAGGCAGCGACGGTAGTCGGTTGGCGTCACCGATCCTGCAAGTAAAGGACCTCAAGACCCAGTTCAGAACCCACGACGGCATCGTCAAGGCCGTGGACGGGGTGAGCTTCGACCTCTACCCGGGCGAGAGCCTCGGCATCGTGGGCGAGTCGGGGAGCGGAAAATCGATGACCGCCTACTCCCTCCTCCGACTGGTGCCGGACCCGGGTAAGGTCGTCGGCGGCCAGGTCCTGTTTCGAAACCAGGACCTGCTGCAGATCAGCGACGAGGAGATCCGCGAGATCCGAGGCCGCGACATCGCGATGATCTTTCAGGACCCGCAGAGCTCACTCAATCCGGTCCTCCGGACCGGATTCCAGATCGCCGAAGCAATGCTCGCCCACAAGAAGGCGAACAAGCAGCAGGCGTACAACCGCGCGGTCGAGCTTCTGAAGCGAGTCCGCATTCCCGCCGCCGAGTCTCGGATCAAGGACTTTCCCCACCAACTGAGCGGCGGCATGCGCCAGCGCGCGATGATCGCGATGGGCCTCGCCAACGCGCCCTCGATGTTGATCGCCGACGAGCCGACCACCGCACTCGACGTCACGGTGCAGGCGCAGATTCTCGAGCTGCTGGCCGACCTGAACCAGGAGCTGGGAACGGCGATCATCATGATCACCCACAACATGGGTGTGGTCGCCGGCCTCTGCACCCGCGTCCTGGTCATGTATGCCGGGGAGATCGTCGAACAGGGCCCCGTCGACCAGATCTTCGAGAATCCGCAGCACCCCTACACGTGGTCGCTCCTGCGGTCGATTCCTCGCGTCGACGCCCTTCGCCACGAGCGGCTTCGCTCGATCGAGGGAATCGCGCCCGACCTCTTGCGGCCGCCGGCCGGCTGCCGCTTCCATCCGCGCTGCCCGTTCCGGATCGAGAAGTGCCTGGTCGACCAGCCGGAGCTGAAGGAGGTCAAGCCGAACCAGCTCGCATCCTGCTGGGTGACGATGGATCGTGCGCGCAAGGAGATGGGCGCCGACCAGCTGCTCGACATCCGGCCCGGCGCAGCGTCCGGCCTGCAGCCGGGCAAGATAGTGGACTGATGGCGGAAGCGGTCCGCGAAATCCCACAGCCGATGGGAGCCAGCGCACCCGCTCTGGTGCGGGTCGAGAACGTCGTCAAGCACTTCCCCGCTGGCATCGGTCAGACCGTCAAGGCCGTCGACGGCGTGAGCTTCGAGATCAGGCAGGGTGAGACTCTCGGGCTGGTTGGGGAGTCGGGCTGCGGCAAGTCGACACTCGGCCGTCTCGTGATGCAGCTGATCCCGGTGACGTCCGGAAAGATCTTCCTTGGGGACGTCGAGCTGACGAAACTGCGCGGCGAGAGGCTGCGTCAGCAGCGGCGCCAGATGCAGATCATCTTCCAGGATCCATACGCGTCACTCGACCCGAGGATGACGATCGGCGACATCATCGCCGAGCCGCTCGCGAACTTCGGGGTCACGCGCGGTCGCAAGGCTCAAAGGCGCGTGCAGGAGCTCCTGCGCGTCGTGGGTCTGAACCCCAACTTCAACAATCGCTACCCGCACGAGTTCTCCGGCGGCCAGCGCCAGCGCATCGGGATCGCGCGGGCCCTGGCCCTGAACCCCAAGCTCATCGTCTGCGACGAGGCGATCTCCGCCCTCGACGTGTCGATCCAGGCGCAGATCGTGAACTTGCTGGAAGACCTGCAGCGCGAGTTCAACCTCACCTACCTGTTCATCGCCCACGACCTTTCGGTCGTCAGGCACATCAGCGACCGCGTGATGGTCATGTACCTGGGCAAGCTCGTCGAGATCGCGGACAGCACGGATGTGTACAGCAGCCCCAAGCATCCATACACCAAGGCGCTGCTCTCCGCGATTCCGGTGCCCGATCCCAAGGTGCAGCGCGGCCGGCGCCTGGTCGACCTCTCGGGCGAGATCCCCTCCCCCATCAACCCTCCGTCGGGGTGCAGGTTCCACACCCGCTGCCCGATTGCTCGCGTACCCACTCCCTGCGCCGAGGACGATCCTCCGCTGGAGGAGAAGGTCCGGACGCACTTCGCCGCATGCCACTTCTCCCAGGACGTCTGAGCTCCGCTTCTAATGCGACGAGAGCTGGATCTGGTCCCAGTAGTAGTCGAACATGTTGTTCGAGCCGGCGCCCAGCACGTACGGCTTGAACAGGAACGCGTGCACCGTATAGAAGAGCGGTAGGTACGCGACGTCGTCGATGAGCTGCACGCTCAACGCCTTGTAGTCGAGAATCGCCGTCGTCAGCGGTTCGCTGTCGGCCTTGGCCAGCACCTGGTCGTAGCGCACCGTCTGGTATCCGCTCGAGCAGCTTGTGTCCGGGCACCCGGCGACCTTGCCCCAAAGGTTGTCGAACCAGTCCTGCGGATGGTTGTAGTCGGCCGCCCATCCGTCGCGAGCAAGCACGTAGAAGCCCTTCAGCCGCTCGGTGATGAACCGCGTGTGCGGGATCGTCTGCAGCGTGACGTCGACGCCGAGGTTCGCCTGCCACTGCGACTGCAGAAACTTGGCGACCGGCTGGTTGAAAGGATTCTCAGGGTCGTAGGCGTAGACGAGACCCCTGGTCTTGGCGCCTGACGGGTCCGCGGCCTGCAAGAGGCTCCGCGCCTTCACGGGATCGAACTTCGCGAGAGGGTCCGAGTTGTCGCCCAGGTAACCCTGAAGTCCCCGCGGGATCACGCCGCCGGTCGCGGCGACGCAGGTGACGTCGGAGCAAACGTCCTTGGCGAGCTTCGCGCGGTCCACGGACACCGTGAACGCCAGCCTGAGGTCGTGCGACGCCTTGCCCTGGTCGAGCGTGAACGGGCCGCCTGCCGGCCGGACGGCGTCCGCGACCACGTTGAAGGTGACGAAGTAGGTCTTGTTAGTCACCTGCAGCAGAAGCTGGCTCTTGTCAGCCGGCCGGCCCTGGACGCGGATTGCCTCGGCCACCGGCAGGCTGTATGCACCGTAGCCAAAAAGGTCGAACGACCCCTGCTGATATTTCGTCAGCGCGGCCTGCGGATCGCTGACCACCTCGACATGGACCCTGGTCAGCGTCGGCTTCGGTCTCCCCCACCAGTCCTGCACGGCGGTGAAGTCGAGCGACTGGTTGGCTACCCGGGCCGACATCTTGAACGCGCCGGTTCCGACGAGGCTGTCCGGCTTGCTCCACCAATGCTCGAAGTCGCCCTTGACCACCTTCTGGTCAACGATCATCGCGGCGACTGAAGGCTGGGCGATGGCGGACTCGAACCAACCGGCAGGGTTCGTCAGCCTGACGACCACGGTCGAATCGGTGGGGCCGCTCAGTCCGCTCATGGTCACGGCCGGGTCGTCCTTCTCGAGGAGTGCCTCCAGCGCGGCGCCGGATGCCTGGTTGGTCGCGACGTGGTCGTAGCCGGCGATGACGGAAAGGGTGGTCGCGAACGGACCCTGCATGGCGGCCGCCCGGTTCCACGAATAGAGCACGTCCTTAGAGGTCACCTTGTCGCCGTTCGAGAAAGTCACGTCCTGGCGGAGCTTGAACGTGTAAGTCAGACCGTCGGCGGTGATGGTCGGCATGCTCTCCGCGATGTCGGGCACGACGTTGAGGTTGCCGTCGAATCGCAGCAGGCCGTCGAAAATGTTGTGGGCGAGCTGCGCCTCGGGGTCGCTTTGGATCATCGCGGGGTCGAGCGTTGTCACGTCGCCCTGAATCGGAAAACGAAGGGTCTGGTCGGTGGCGAGGCTCGTCGGAGCGGCCACGCCGCCAGACCCGTTCGAACAGGCCACGAACACCAGTGCCGCGAGCGCAGCAAACATGCGGTGCGCGCTGGTGCGTAGGATCATCGGGTGATGAGCCTAACCGCCACGGGTCGGCGCCGGCAGGAAGGCGGCGAGAAGGTAACGGGGGCGACGCGCTTCACGGCGGACATCGAGCTTCCCGGCCTGCTGCACGTCCACCTGGTCGTCGCCCACTTCGCAAGCGCGCGCATCCGCGGCGTCGAGACTGCCGCGGCGCGGTCCCTGCCCGGCGTCGTCGACGTCATCACGGGCCGCGACCTGCCGGAGCTCGAGCGCGCGGGACCGGACCTGCCGCTCGCGACCGACCGCGTCTTCTACACGGGCCAGCCGGTCGTCGCGGTGGTAGCCGAGACAGAAGCCATCGCCGCCGACGCGGCCGCACTCGTCGAGGTCGACTACGAAGAGGCCGATCCGGTTGTCGCGGCGACGTCGGCCATGACCGATCAATCGCCCATCGTGCTCGACCAGCAGGAGAGCGCGGACGAAGATGACGCCTCGATACACGGCGCGTCTGCGGCGGCCGATGCCGCACCCGAGGCCAGGCCGCGCAACGTCACGGGCGTCGCGCACCTCAAGCGCGGCGACGTCGATGCGGACCTCGCTCGCGCCGATGTTGTGGTCAGGGAGACGTACCGCTTCGCCTCCGCGCATCACTCCTTCATGGAGCCGCACATCGCCGTCGTCCGCCCCGAGCCCGGTGGCGGGTTGACGGTCTGGTCGCCGACCCAGGGACCCTTCGCCCTTCGCGACGACATCGCCGAGCTGCTCGACCTGGCTTCACACGAGGTGCGCGTCATCCCGATGCCGGTCGGCGGAGGCTTCGGCGGAAAGGTCGAGCTCGTCGAGCCTCTGCTGTCGCTGATCGCCCTTCGCGTGAGGCGTCCCGTCCGTCTTTCGCTTTCGAGGTCGCACGAATTCGTCGTCGGCCATCCCGCGCCTGCGGCTGAGTTCACGCTCGAGCTCGGAGCCGGCCGCGATGGCACTTTGCTGGCGCTGCGTGCCCAGTTTCTTTTCGACAACGGCGCCACCGCCGGCTGGCACGCCGGCCTTACCGCGGCCTTTCTCGCCGCCACGTATCGAATCCCTTCGTATGACGTCCGCGGGCTCGAGGTCACCACAAACAAGACGCCCACGGACGCCTACCGCGCGCCCGGTGCGACACAGGCTTACTTCGCCCTCGAGTCCGCGATGGACGAGGTGGCTGCGAGGCTGGAAATGGACCCCATCGAGCTTCGGCTCCGCAGCGTGTCCCGCGAGGGCGATCCCGACGCATACGGCGGCAAGTGGCCACGCATCGCCTCCGTCGAGGTCCTCGAAGAGGCGAAGCGTCACCCGGTCTACACCGCGCCGCTGGGCGACGACGAGGCCGTCGGCGTGGCTCTTGGTTCGTGGGGCGGGGCACGGACGCCCTCGGCGGCGGGATGCCGCGTGGAGCCGGACGGAACGGTGTCCGTGACCGTGGGCTCGCCCGACATCAGCGGCACCGCGACCGGGCTCGCGCTGATCGCGGCCGAAGCGTTCGGCATCTCCGCGGACAAGGTCCGGGTCTCGACGGCCGACACCTCCAACGCGCCGTACAGCTCGATGTCGACCGGAAGCCAGGTCACGTACAGCGTGGGCGGCGCTGTTTACGAGGCTGCGCGCGAGGCCCGCCGCCAGCTCCTGGAGATAGCGACCGAGGAGCTCGAGGCTGCGCCCGAAGACCTCGACATCACCGACGGACGGGTGACCGTCAAGGGCGCGCCCGGCCGCTCGGTCGAGATAACCCGGCTCGTCGCCCTCGGACGCGAGTTCATGGGCCGCCACAAGCCGGTCGAGGCGATCGGCCGCTCGGCCGTGCAGGCTGCGTCCCCGACCTTCACCGTGCACCTCGCGCGAGTGCGGGCCGAGAAGGAGACCGGCTCGTATCACGTGACGGGCTACGCGGCAATCCAGGACGTCGGCCATGCCATCAACCCGCCTGAGATCGCGGGCCAGATCCACGGCGGGGCGACGCAGTCGATCGGTCGCGCGCTGGGGGAGCAGCTCGTGCACGACGGCGACGGCCAGCTGCGGACCGCGTCGTTCCTCGACTACGAGGTGCCCGCAGCGGACCAGATCCCGAACATCGACGTGAAGCTGGTCGAGGTGCCCTCGCCGGTCGGGCCGCTGGGGGCTAAGGGCGTGGGCGAGCCGCCCGCGATCCCGGGCACCGCGGCGGTGGCCAACGCCGTGTCGCGTGCCTTCGGCGTACGCGTACGTGAGGTGCCGATCGACAGGTCCCTGCTGGTGAGGACTCCGACCGACGGACGGTAGCCTCCGCGCCTACGTCGGGCGGACGTTGCCCGGCCGGTCGGCGATTCTCGTCAGCAACCGTGGGCCGCACGACCCTCGCGACGACGGAACCTTTCGTCGCGGCGCGGGAGGCGTGGTCACGGGCCTGCTGGCGCTGGCCGAGGCGACGAGCGCCGACTGGGTCGCCTGCGCGCGCACCGACGCCGAGCGCAAGCTGGCCGAGGTCGCCGGCCAGGGCCTGAAGGTTCCGCTCGCCAGCGCGACCGGACGCCTCTACTACGCGACCCCCACCGGGGAGCAATACGAGCGCCACTACGCCGTGATCTCGAACCCGGTGCTGTGGTTCATCCAGCACTACCTCTGGGACCTCGGCAATGAGCCGGTCGTCGACGACCGCATCCACCAGGCGTGGGCAGAAGGCTACGTGCAGGTGAACTTCCAGATGGCGGAGAAGGTCATCGAGCTCGCGCAGAAGGCACCAAATCCACCGCTGGTCCTTGTTCACGACTACCAGCTCTACCTCGTCCCGCGCCTGGTGCGGGAGGCCGTGCCCAACGCGCTAATCCAGCACTTCATCCACGTACCGTGGCCGACCCCGCAGTACTGGAAGGTGCTGCCACAGCACATGCGGGATCCGATCCTCCAGGGCGTCCTCGGCTGCGACGTCGTTGGGTTTCAGTCGAGCCTGGACGTGCGCAACTTCCTGCTGACGTGCGAGGAGAACATGGGCCTGCAGGTCGACGAGCGAGAGCGCGCGGTCGTGTTCGACGGGCGGGTGGTCTACGCGCGTCACTACCCGATCTCGATCGACGTCGGGACGACCATGCGGCTGGCATCGTCACGCGGCGTCAAGCGGCAGGAGGACGAGATCGCGAGCTGGCGGCCGCCCCGGCTGATCGTCCGCATCGACCGCACGGACCCGTCGAAGAACATCGTCCGCGGATTCATCGCATATGAGAAGCTGCTGCGCTATCACGCCGAGCTGCGCGGGAAGGTTCAGTTCTGGGCGTTCCTCCAGCCGTCGCGCCAGGACGTGGCCGCCTACGTCCGGTACATGCGCCAGATCAGGCAGACGGCGGCGCGCATCAACAGCGACCTGGGCAACCCGGAATGGCAGCCCATACGGCTGGAGATCGCGGAGAGCGAGCGCAAGGCGATCGCGGCGATGAAGAACTTCGACCTGCTGCTGGTGAATCCCGTCTACGACGGGCTGAACCTGGTCGCGAAGGAAGGTGCGCTGCTCAACCAGACCAACGGAGTGATCGTCCTTTCAGAGAACGCGGGCGCACACGAAGAGTTGAGAGGTCACGTGCTGTCCATCAACCCGTTCGACGTCGAGGCGACGGCCTCGGCAATGTATGCCGGCCTGACCATGGCCGAGGAAGAGCGGAAGCGGATGCATGAAGGGGCGCGAAACGTGGTGCGGACGAACGACATCGCGCGCTGGATCAGCAACCAGGTCCAGGACCTGCGCGACCTCGCGCCAGGCCCGGTGCTCAGCTCGACGCTCTAGCCCACTCCACGATCTCGTTCAGCACGGCGGTCGCGCCCTCGGGCCCCTGGACGACCAGGTCACATCGATCGAACAGGTCCTTCGGCGCTTCGGGCGACCAGACGCCGACGGACATGTGCGGGATGTCGAGGCTGCTTACGGTCTCGAACATGGAGCGATCGTTCTCGTCGTCGCCAAAGCACACGACGCCGCCCGGGTCCATGCTCGGCAGCAACGCGGCTAGCGCGCTGCCTTTCCCAGATTTCGGTGCGTGCACCTCGACGACCTTTCGGCCTAGAGCCGCCTCCAGCCTCTCCCCGTCGAGACAGGTGCGCAGCATCGCGAGCATCTGCTCCCCGTTGAATTCGGTGTTGCGAAAGTGGATCGCCGTGCTTGCGGGCTTGACCTCCAGCCACGCCCCGGGGATCCGCTCGAGGAGCTTGCTGGTTTGGGCGTTAAAGCGATCGAGCGCCTCTCTCTGCGCCTTGCGCGGGATGGCGAGACCGCTGTCCCCGATCAGCCGCGCACCCGAGATCGGCACCAGGTTCTCGAGCTGAGCGGGCGTCCGGCTGCTGAGCACGATGACGTCAGCAAGCAGCGTCACCAGCTCCTGCAGAGCCTCGAGGGCGTCGGTACGCGCGTGCGCGCCGGCCGGATCCGGAACGATCTCGGCCAGGGTGCCGTCAAAGTCGGTAACCAGTATTACTTCGCCTGGCGGGACTTGCGCGGCAGGCGACTCTTGCCAGGCGCGCGTGATCTGATCGGTCTCTTGAATCACCTAATCAGAACCCGGCCGGTGCCGTTCGACCACCGATTTCAAGTTCGATCCGGTCAGCGTGCCGAACATATGTCCCACGTCGCCACCGAGTCGCGAGGTCACAAACAGCTCTGTCACCGTGCTTTCACCGTACCGCACCAGCAGAGATGCCTGGAGCGCAACCGCCATTCGCGCGACGATCCTGCGAGCCCTCGTCTCATGCTCGCCGGTGTCGGCCAGCTCGGACTTGAGCTCCTCGAGGGCGCCGTCCAGGCGCGCATCTTGACCGCGTGCCAGCTCGACCTCGTCGAGATATGCGGTCAGCGTCTCGGGCTCGCGCTGCATGGCTCGCAGGACGTCGAGCGCGTTGACATTGCCGGAGCCCTCCCAGATCGAGTTCAGCGGCACCTCGCGATACAGCCGCGGCAGGATCGACTCCTCCACGTAACCGTTGCCGCCGTGGCACTCCAGCGCCTCGGCGACGACTCCGATCGCGCGCTTGCACGTCCAGAACTTGGCGACCGCGAGGCCGATCCGCTTGAAGTGCGCCTCTGCCGGGTCGGCCGCGCGGTCGAACGCACCGGCCAGACGCATCATCAGGATGGTCGTGGCTTCTGATTCGACCGCCAGGTCGGCGAGCACGTTGGTCATCAGCGGCTGCTCGCTGAGCAGCTTGCCGAACGCGCTGCGATGCGCAGCGTGATGTGTCGCCTGCGCGACCGCCTGCCGCATCAGGGACGCCGAGCCGATCACGCAGTCGAGGCGGGTGTGGTTGACCATCTCGATGATGGTCCTGACCCCTCTGCCCTCTTCTCCTACGAGCACGGCCCATGCACCGTCGAGGGCGATCTCGGACGAGGCATTGGACCGATTGCCCAGCTTGTCCTTGAGCCGCTCGATGTGGAAGGCGTTGCGGGTTCCGTCTGGGAGGACGCGCGGCAGGAGAAAACAGGAAAGACCGCCGGGCGCCTGGGCCAGGACGAGGAACGCATCGCACATCGGTGCGGAACAGAACCACTTGTGCCCGGTGAGGATGTGCTCGCCGTTCGTGCCGGTCGGCTCGGCGCGCGTGGTGTTGGCGCGCACGTCGGACCCGCCCTGTCGCTCCGTCATCGCCATTCCGAACAGCACGCCCTTCTTCGTAGACGCAGGTCTGAGGCCCGGGTCGTAATCGAGGGTGGTCATGAGCGGCTCCCACTGCGCGGCCAGGTGCGGCGATCTGCGCAGGGCGGGCACAGCAGCGTAGGTCATCGAGACGGGGCAGCCGTGGCCGCCCTCGACCTGCGACCAGACGTGGAACGCCGCCGCACGCGCCGCGTGCGCGCCCGGGCGCGGCTCGCGCCACGGCAGCGCGTGCAGGCCGTGGCCGATGGCGACCTTCATGAGCTCGTGCCAGGCGGGGTGAAACTCGACCTCGTCGATGCGATCGCCAAAGCGATTGTGGGTGCGGAGCTGAGGCGGGTGAGCGTTGGCCTGAAAGCCCCAGTCGATCGCTCGCTGCGTGCCCGCGAGCTCACCGAGCTCGTGCAGCAGGTCATGCGCCCACGACCCGCCCTCGCGCTCCAGCGATTCGCCTAGGGGCGCGTCGGACTCGAAGACGTTGTAGTCGACGAGCGGCGGCGGCTGGTTGCTACTCACTAGCCAGCTCCGCGATCACACGGAGCTGTTCCTTGCGCACCTCCTGGTCAGGCATCACCGGCCACACGATCAGCGTGTCGACGCCGGCGTCGCGGAAAGCGCGAATCCTATCTTTTGCGCGGGCGGGCGGTCCGACGATGGAGACCAGGTCGATCAGCTCGTCCGGGAGCGCGAGCATCGCCTCCGTCTTCTGCCCGGCCAGGTACAGCTCTTGCACCTTCCGCGCCTCGTCTTCGAACCCGTACGAGGACACGAGGCGGTTGTAGAAGTTCTGCTCGCGCGAGCCCATCCCGCCGACGTACAGGGCCAGGATGGGCCGCATCGCGTTGCGCGCGCTCTCCAGGTCGTCGCTGATCATCACGTTGACCGAGGGACAGACGCGGAAGCCGTCCAGCGAACGGCCCACGCGCGCCGCTCCTTCCTCCAGCGGCCCGCGCAGCGTTCTGGTGTGCTCGGGAGAGAAGAAGACCGGCAGCCAGCCATCGGCGATCTCACCCGCGAGCGCGACGTTCTTCGGGCCGAGTACCGCCAGGAAGATCGGGATCTTCTCCTGCACCGGCCGGATCGTCAGCTTGAGAACCTTGCCGGGGCCATCAGGCAGTGGGAGCTCGAGCGTCTCGCCGTGGAACTCGATCTTCTGGCGGGCGAGGGCCAGGCGGACGACCGCGACGTACTCACGAGTGCGCTGCAGCTGCTTGCCGAAACGCACGCCGTGGAAACCTTCTGAGACTTGCGGTCCGGACGTGCCGAGCCCGAGCATCATCCGGCCGCCCGAAAGGTTGTCGATGGTCGCGGCGGTCATCGCGGTCATGGCGGCGCTTCGGGCAGGGATCTGGAAGATGCCCGAACCGAGCTTGATCCGGCTCGTGCCGGCCGCGAGCCACGCCAGGACCGTCGCGGCATCAGATCCGTAGGCTTCCGCGGTCCAGATGGAGTCGTAGCCGAGCGACTCGGCCGTTTGGGCGATGTCGAGCTGGTTGGCGGGCGTCAGGCCGAGGCCCCAGTAGCCGACGCTGACGCCGAGCTTCACGAAACGAGCTTAGGCGCTAGCGGCTCCCAAACAGAGTCTGGTAGAGCAGGAACACGTTGAGGCTGATGATCAACGCAGCGACGCCGTACGAGGCGTAGTTCGTGAACCTGCTGTTCACGAGGTTGCCCATCAGCTTCTTGTCGCGCGTGAACATGAGCAGCGGGATCATCGCGAACGGGATTCCGAACGAGAGAAAGACCTGGCTGAGAATCAGAGCTCTCGAGGGATCGAAGTTGGCGCCGATAACGACCAGCGCCGGCACCATCGTTATCGCTCGGCGCAGGAACACAGAGATCCGGCGGCGTATGAAGCCCTGCATCACGACCTGGCCGGCGAGAGTGCCGACGGACGAAGACGAGATGCCCGAGGCGAGGAGCGCGACAGCGAAGATGATGCCGCTGTTCGCACCGAGGTAGTGCTCGAGGCCGGCAAAGACCTGGTTCAGGTTACTGCCGACGGCGAAAAGGCCCCGCGAGTTGAAGACCGCGGCCGCCGTCGCCAGCATCGCCATGTTGATGAGTCCGGCGATTCCCATCGCGATCACGACGTCAACTCGCTCGAAGTGGAAGATCTTGCGCCTGGCCTCTGGACTGGAACCGACGACTCGTTTCTGGGTCAGCGCCGAGTGCAGATAGATGACGTGGGGCATCACGGTGGCGCCCAGGATGCCCGCCGCGAGAAGGACTGACTCCGTACCGTCAAATTGCGGCACGAACATGCCGCCCGCCACCGCGCCCCAGCTCGGTCCGGCGCGCAGGACTTCCAGGCCGAACGCGGCCACGATCACCCCGACGAGGACTGTGATCGTTGCCTCGAGGCGGCGGAAACCAAACGACTGGAGGCCGAGGATGCCGAAAGCCGCCACACCCGTGATCAGGGCTGCGGTGAACAGCGGGATGCCAAAGAGGAGATACAGGCCCCGCGCGGCGCCCACGAACTCGGCGAGGTCGGTGGCCATCGCGATCAGCTCCGCCTGGACCCAGAGGAAGAAGACGACGGGACGCGGGAACCGGTCCCGGCAGACCTCCGGGAGGTTTCGCCCGGTGGCGATGCCAAGCTTGGCGCTCATCGACTGGATGAGCATGGCCATCAGGTTTGCCGACAGGACGACCCACAGGAGCATGTAGCCGTACCGGGAGCCGCCGGCCATGTTGGTCGCGAAGTTGCCCGGGTCGACGTAGGCGACGGCCGCGATGAACGCCGGACCCAGAAACGGCAGCACCGCACGCAACCCGCGGCGCTCTCCATTGAGTGATCGTTCCGCAGCCCTCAGGACCCGCAGCTCGCCAGGCAGCGCCCTTTCGGCACCTTCCACCATCGGCTGGGCGACGACAGCCCTTACTGCTTCGGCCATCAGCCCGCCTCCGTGACGAAGATCGTCCGCGCCAACCCGAGCGGAACGCTCTCGCGGCGGCCCCTGACCCTGACCTCGATCGGTCCTTCGTACTCGCTGCCGGCCAGAACCGCGATTCGCGTGCCGGGCATGAAGCCGCGGCGCTCGAGCTCGCGCAGCTTGCCCGGGTCCTCGTCGGAAACGCCCTGGACACTGACCTTCTCACCCGCCTGGCACTCGCTGAGGGCCCGGTGACTGACCGCCCGGACCCTGCCGCCCAACGTCGGGATGACGTGGCCGTGCGGATCGAGCTCGGGCCGGCCGAGCAGCTCGAAGATGCGCTGCTCCATCCGCTCCGAGATCACGTGCTCGAGGCGCTCCGCCTCGTCGTGGACCTCGTCCCAGGTGTAGCCGAGCACCCGGACCAGGAACATCTCGAGCAGGCGGTGATGCCGGACGAGCTCCAGCGCCACTTTGCGCCCTTCGCGGGTGAGCTGCTGGCCCCGGTAGCGGTCGTGCTCGACCAGGCCCTGTGAGGTCAGGCGAGTCACCATCTCGCTCACGCTCGGCGAAGAGATGCCGAGGCGCTGAGCCAGGTCGCGCGTGGGGACTGGACGTTGATCGCCCCCGAGCAGATAAAGGGCTTTGAGGTAGTCCTCTTGCGCCCGGGTGAACCTAATCTCGATTGGTGGCGCGCCTAGCATCAAAGGTAGGATACCCTAACTTTTGACCGGGGCGCTACGTCTTAGCGAAATCTCTCCAGGGAATCCCTCAGGCGCAGTCGCCGGTCGCCGAGGACGCCGGGTTGTACGTGACGCTCACGTTCGGCGTCACCGTGATCGAGGAGCCCGCGGTGAACACAGAGACGTAGTCTGCGCACCCCTCGGCCATGTGAAAGTCGTAGCTGACGCTGGTCACGCCGAGGTTGCTCCACACGGCGCCGTTGTGGTGCATGCACCAGTTCGTGACGCCGACTCCATTGTCGATGCACTGGATCGCCGCCGCCCACTGCTGGAGCGTGATGATGCTGACCGACATCGGCCCCGTCGATGTCGCGTGCAGGTGGTAGGTGAACGTGTCAGGCACTCCGCCCGCCAGGTAGTACGTCGGCCCCTTCAGCTGCTGGGGAACGTTCCAGATCGTCATGTGCGGATGCTCCAGCGCCGCCTTGGTCGTGGCCAGCTCGCCCAGCGAGGCGGTGAGGTTGGCCTGGGTGGCCTTGAGCTGGTCCTGCAGGATCAGGTTGCGACCCGTGAGGGATTCGTTCTGGGTGGTCAAGGAGCGGACCGCGGCCTGGTTGCTGGAATCGTCGACGTACAGCACGCCGATGCCGAAGGCGGTGATCAGCAGAGCTGCGGTCAGGGCGATCGTCCACCAGCGACGCTCGCGGGACTCGAACAGGGTCCGCCAGGCGGGGGGCGGCACACTGACGCGCGTCGAGGCAGGCGGCGGCGAATAGGGTTCGGATGGCGTCGTCAGCTCTTCCATGCCGCTCGGCGTCATGATGGCACCACCTGGTCGCTCAATCGTCATGTTTGGCCAGGTCGCGGCCAGGCCCCGTACACGGCGCTGATCTTCGAAGCCGTCTCCGCGCCCGCTGCGATGTCGTACGTGAAAGTCTTGCCATCGGGCTGCCACGCCGGCCCGATGCCACAGTTGGGCGAGCAGGCATGCTCCTCCACATAGAAGAACGTCGTCGAGTTGAGCCAGGCCGGCGACGAGCGCACGTTCGGCAGTTGACCACCGGAGCGGCCGCCGTGCCCGTAAATGGAGACATGCGGCGTGCCGGCCGAATCGCGGACGGTGAAGGCCAGATTGTCGTCGCCGGCGTCGGCCCGAGGCCGGATCCAGGAGACCTGCGAGATCGCCTGCGACACCCCCGCGGCCGAATCCCAAACCTGGACGGCGCTGGAGGTGGGCATGCGGTAGTAGAGCCGGCTGCCGGTGCTGCCCCAGGTGGCCATCGTGCCCGCAGACAGGCTGAACGCGAGACTGCCGTCGATCGTGCGCCGCACCTGGAGCCGATCGCCGGAGGTGGTGAAAGTCTGGACGAGCGCGAAGTAGGCGCCGTCGGGGGAGAAGGCGAGGTAAGCGTCGTCTTCATTGGGGTTGAACCCTCGAGGCGGCACCGGGCCTAGAGTCGCGACCACTCGGTCGCCACCACCGCTCAGCAGATGAAGCGCAACGCCGTTCGAGTCGGAAGCGACGTAGGCGAGAAAGCCGCGGTCGGGGCTCCACGCGTGCAAACCGTCCATGAAACCGCCGCCGGACCAGGTGGCTGCGACGGTCGAGGTGCCCGTGAACAGGTCGAGCACCGCGATCAGGCTGGTGGCAGGGGTTGTCGGGTTGCCCTGCGTGGCGAACCACGAAATCATCGTCTGGGTCACAAGCTGGGGCTGGTAGGGACCGCCGCTGATTCCGCAGAGGGTCTGGGGCGCCTTGGCGTTGGAGACATCCGCAAGGACGGGGCTGGACGATCCTTGAAGCTGCAGCACCGCCTCCACAGTGGCCGGCGTCTTCACGCAGGACGCGCTCAGGGCCGCCCAGGTAGGGACGGTGAGGGGGCTGGGCTCGGCACTCGGCGAGGGCGACGGGCTCGGGCTCTCCTCCGGCGTGGGGCTCGCGCCGGCAGACGGTGACGGACTGTGCCGCGCTGGGCTCGATTGCGGTACCAGCGGCCCGTTCGCGGTGCATGCCGCGACGATCGCCAGGCACACGAGGAGGACTACCCCTTTCACCATCGGAGCTTGAAACGAACATCGGTGTGGGTGCGTTACGGGCGTCCGGTGCGGCCGCAAGTCGCCCAGAATACCGCTTGGCCGTCTGGCGCTGAGTTAAGGATCGACGACGTATGAAGGTCATGGGGCTGGTGGGTCTGATCCTTGCCGCGGGCCTCTGCGCTGCTCCCGAACAGCTGACCGCCACCGTCGATGCCGCCGGCTCTCAGAGCGCGAAGCTCGGTGGCGCCGTGCAGCTGGTCGTCAAGGTCACCAACACTGGTCCCCTCATCCCTCACCTCGGCCTTGTTTTCCGCACACCCCATCGCTGGTACGAAGAGCACCAGGTGACCGAGCTGGGCGGCTGCTCGGTCGCAGCGGCCGAGTCGGCATTCGACTGCGGCAACCTGGCCCAGGGCGAGGCGAGAACTTACTCCTTCCAGGGGAACGCAACGACAGCGGGCACGTTCCACTACGAGCTCGCGCTGCGAGAGCTCGTGCACCCTTATCACTGGGTCAACGACCACCCGGACGGCGCGGACGCGGTTGTGTGGGACGAGACCGTCGCGCCTAGCTGATCGGGTAACCATCCGCCTCCCGCGCCGTTAAGCCACCACGCGCAACAAATCAGGGAGGTGATGTCCGGCGCCGCCGAGTCGCGCCAGCTCGCGCTCAAGAAAGGGGTTTCATGTCTTTCAACGGAGGGTTCGATGCTCGTTCGTCGTCTTGTTCTTGTCTTATCGACGGTGGTCGTCACATCGCTTGGATTCGTGGTCGGCGTGGTCGCAGCGGGGGGCGGTCTGGCCCCCGGCAGCTACACGTTCACCAACTTCGGCGCCAGCGCGACCTTTGGCGGCGGCAAGGGAATCCCCACGCCGCAACCCACGTTCTTCCTGTCCGTCAACCGGGGGTTGAACGCGTTCCAGGGTGAGGACAGCCAGGGTTCGGGCTCGGTGTCGAACAGCACGATGGTGCTGCTCACGATGATCGACACCACCGGCAATTCCACCTCGGGCTGCTTCCAGGTTGCTTCGACCGACTTCAAGGTCGGTAGGAACCTGCAGAGCGCATCCCTGCATACGACCTTGAGCAACATCAACCAGTGCGGCGGCAAAGGTCAGCCGATCGGCCCTCTTCGGCCGACTGGCGTTCTGCCGGCGGCCGGCAGCCTTGGTGGCGCCGGACTGCCGCTGCCGATAAGTCTCGACGTGACGTGGACCGGGGTCAACGTCGTCAGCACGCTTCAGGACCAGTTCAGCTTCACGTGCCTGGGCCGCCAGGAGCAGGGAAGCAACACGTTTCGTGATTCTCTCGGAGGCAGCGCGTCGGGCTCGATCAGCTGGGTGATCGGCTCCCAGATCAACTCCGTGACCGGATCGACGCCGGTCGCAGACGTAACCTCCCAGGATGGACACCTGGAGATCGAGGGCAATAACTTGCCGCCCTGCCCCGGCTAGCCTTCTCGACCGGCGCGCCTGGCCGTTCAGCCGCGCGCCGGTTCTCTACTTGTCGGGAGCTCTCCGTTCGAACACCAGGTCGCCGAACGTCACCGTCGGCTCCTCTGGCTGAAAGGCCTCAGCGCGCTTGTCGTAGTCCTTGAAGCCCGGATCTTCGTCGTGCTCGTGATGCGCGTGCTCGTCCGCGGTGACCACGTGGAGCACGTAGTCCTGAATCCCCTCTGACTGCAGCGCGCTGTACCGACAGCGGATCAATCGTGCTTCGACAAAGCGGCCGCGCGCGGTGTAGTCGTCCCAGCGCTTCAGCTCCTCGCGCTCGAAGAGCTCCTCGAACTCTTGCGCACGATCCGAAGCGATGTGAAGCACGATGGTCGTGTACTCGCGAGCCATCCCTGCTGGAGTCTAGCCCGGCCACCAGCCCTCGCGAATGACACTGCTCACGAACCCGACGAGCGTTCGCGACCGGCCGACAGCAAACCGTCGTAGAGCTCCACGGTCTGCCTGGCGATCGCCGGCCAGCCGAAGTTCGTCACCGCCCGCGCGCGACCGGCCTTCCCCATCCTTGCGGCGAGGTCCGGATTGCCGAGCACCGCCTCGATGCGGCGGGCCAGCGCGCTCACAAATTTCTCAGGGTGCCGCGCGTCGTAGTCGACCATGTACCCGGTCTCGCCGTCGACGACGATCTCTGGAATTCCGCCGACTCGCGACGCCACCACTCCGGTGTCGCACGCCATGGCCTCCAGGATCACGAGACCAAAGGGCTCGTAGATCGAGGGGCAGACGAAGACGGTGGCGTGCGAGTGAAGGTGGATCAGGTCCTCGCGCGAGATAAAGCGATCGATCAGCACCAGGTTGCCGCGCTCGGCACGCACTCGCTGCGCCAGCTCAGCCACCTCAGCGCCGATCTCTGGGGTGTCGGGACTGGCGGAGGCGACGACCAGCTGGTGCTTCGGGTCGAGCTCGAGCGCGGCCGACAGCAGGAGCGGCAGCCCCTTCTGTCGCGACATGCGGCCGTTGAAGAAAGCGAACGGCACCTTCGGATCGATACCGTAGCGGGCGAGTGTCTGCGGCGACCGCAGCGGCCGGTAGATCTCGGGATCGATGCCGTTGTGAATGACCTTGACGTGGTCCGGGTTCAGCTGCGGATAGCACTCGAGCACGTCCTGGCGGACTCCGTTCGAAACGGCTATCACTGCATCGGCCACCTCGATCGACGTCCTTTCGCAAAACGTGGACAGGGCGTAGCCGCCCCCCAGCTGCTCGGCTTTCCAGGGCCGAAGCGGCTCCAGGCTGTGGATCGTCATCACGTGGGGGATCGACCACATCAGCTTGGCCAGGTGACCGCCGAGGTACGCGTACCAGGTGTGGCTGTGCGCGAGGTCGGCGCCTTTGAGGGCGCCTGCCATGGCAAGGTTGATGGACATCGCCTGCAGGGCGGCCGACTCGGGCTTGGGTTCGGCGAGCGCGGCCCAGGGCTGATAGGTGGTCACGTGGCG
>WNGQ01000136.1_pt1 | contig 67786 bp, 75 predicted proteins | sample 5407661 | NCBI WGS metagenome assembly WNGQ01 (sample SAMN13153382, study PRJNA577476) | soil metagenome | isolation source: 60 cm soil or saprolite under Garry oak tree replicate 2 | place: USA:California | collected 2016-06-15
GGGCAATGACCTCAGTCAGGTCGCACAGGTGGCGACGATCGATGGCGGGGTGGATCCCACGGCGCTGCGAATGGAGAACAACGTGATGCGGAAGTGAGCGGCTTAGACCGTCAGGGCAAATCCCTCGTGGCTCTTGGCACTCACCTCATCGCACTTCTGCCCGGAAGGCCTGACCCTGGCCCTGCGCCCGCGTGCTCTCCTGATCGCGTCTTCATGAGCACGAGTGGACGGAGGAAACCATGAGAACGATTCCGGCGGGTGAGTTCAAGGTCCGATGTCTGCGAGTCATGGACGAGGTACGCAAGTCCCGAACTCCGGTGGTGATCACGAAGAACGGCCGACCTTTGGCCAAGCTCGTCCCGCCCGACCCTCCTGCGCCAGATGTCTTCGGCTGCATGGCCGGAACGGCGCGGATCGTGGGTGATGTCGAGGCTCCAGGGCTGGCCGCAGATACGTGGCGGTGGGTCGGCCGCAGGAGCGCGGCCCCGCGGACGGGACGCTCCGGCACTCGCCGCAAGCGTCCCTGATCGTCCTCGCTCCTCGGCCCTGTCCGGTTCCACGAGCGTGTTGGATTGTGAGACCTGACCCCACCGATAAACCGCCCCCTGATCGACTCAGCCCCCGCCTCGTCGCTCGAGACGAGCTCCTCAGCTCGAAATGCGGCCCTCTCCCCCGTTGGGGGAGAGGGATGCATGGGAGTCATAGCCGTCTTCGCCAGCCTGCTACGCGCGACCTTCGAGAGCACGGCTGAGCTGGTCGACGTGGTTCGGGTCGTGCCAGGCCATCACGGCGAGGAAGTCGTCGAGGGTACGCCGACCACGCGAGTCCATCTGCACACCGGCGCGCGCCCATTGCTCGTCGGACAGCTCGCGCAGGAAGGCGAGCGTCGCCGCCCGTCGCCTCACGAAGGCTTCGAGCGCCTGCGCGGAGTCGTTGCGCAGATACTGCCGCTCCATCGCCCAACGGTTCGGGTTCGTGGTCGGGAAACACGGCTCGTCCATGATCAGGATGAGCCGGAAGCGGTGGAGAAACGACTCCTCGGTGTCCCTGAGATGGCAGAGGACCTCAACGGACGCCCAGTTGACGGGGTCGGGCCGGCGCGCGAGCCGTGACGCGTCCTGCCCGGCAATCGCCCGCGCCAGCTCGTCGCCCGTCAGGGCAAGGCGCGCCAGGCGCTCCGCGCGCGGCGCCTGGCGCCACTCCTCGATTGACCGCACGGCGCCGCGCTCAGCAGCAGCCGCCCGCCACCTTGCCCGGCTGGACGAGCTCGACGCGCGTGTCGTCGGGCGCGCGCAGGAAGGCGATGCGCCCGCCATTGGGGAGCTGGATGGGTCCCTCGAGGAGCTTGGCGCCGAGGCCCTCGAGCCGGCGGATATCGCCCTCGATCTCCGTGGTGTCGAAGCCGAAGTGCTCGAGGCCGAAGTGGGCCGAGGCGTCTCCCGGTCCGAGCTTCTCTCCCGTGCGCGGGCCGGAGATGTTCACCGCCATGCCCCCGTCCACGCTTTGGCAGCGGATGAAGCGATCGCCGAAGACGCGCGTCTCGTCGTTGACGATCTTGAAGTCGAAGGCCTTGACGTACCACTCGGCCGTGCGGCGCGGGTCGGGTGCCTTCAGGTGAATGTGGTTGATGCGAAAGGCCATGGCTGCCTCCGTCGGGTAGTGGTTCAGTTCGACGCTGCCGTCCGCTTGCGCAGGAGGTAGCGGTGGATGCCGTCCATCACGAGCTCCCGGTCCTGGTTGTGGATGGTCACTCGCATGGCCACGACACCGGTGGTCCGGCCGGGCGTGAGCTCGGTGATGACGAGCATGGGATACAGCGTATCGCCCACGTAGACGGGTCTGAGGAAGCGCGAGGACTGCTCGAGAAAAGCCACGAGTGAGTCGCCGATGACATGCGGAAAGATGCCCGCCCCCGCCGCGCCCTGGGCCGCCACCAGGAGCCCGTGGGCGAGCAGGTCGCGGTGACCGCGCGCCCGGCAGTACGGTCGATCGTAGTGGATGGGGTGATTGTCTCCAGAGGCGGCCTGGAAGGCCGAGAAGTGCGCGTCCGTCATGGTCCGCGACGGGATGTAGAAGCGCTCGCCCACCGCCAGGTCCTCGAAATACCGCGGCTCGGCGAAGCGGTGAGCTTCGGGCGAGAAGCTTTCGTCGGCCATCCGGCTCCCCTTCACTGGATCTTGCGGATCTCGACGACCAGATAGCGATCCGGGAGCTGGCGCACGGTCAGACGCACTCGATCCCCGCGCTTCAGGCCGGCCGCGTCCAGCAGCTCTTTCGTCTCGGCAAAGAAGGCCATGTTCCTCATCTCGTCCATGAGGCCGGGGGCGGCGTCGTGGTTGACAACCATGAGCGTGTCGCCGGCCCGCGCCTCGAACACTCCCGTGATCCGGTGAAGGCCCGGCCCCGGATAGACGGCCCGCCACGTGCCCCAGATGCCGGCAGCGAAGCCTATCACGAGCAAGACGAAGAAGAGGAGGGGGACGGCCCGGCGGAGTGCCTGAGCCACGGCCGACCTTCAGGCGTTGCTGTCGCGGAGGGGCCGGCGGGTCAACGCTGCGATGGAAGTCGCACGAGCGGAAATGGCACGGAGCGCGGGCGAGCTACCTACGCGCTCCGGCTGCGTTTCCCGTAACGGAGAGGTACGCGACGCGGGATCCTGGCCCAGCTAGTAGCGACGGGTACCGGGATAGTAGCCCGCATCGCCAGGGCCAGGGATCTGACCGCTGACGTGCTCCGGCGTGAGGACCCAGTCGCCCCCGCAGCCTTCGTTGAACACGCCCGTCGCCGCGCGATAGCCGCTCCCGAAGGTCAGGAGCATCACGAGCACGCTGGTAAGAGTTCCTGCCGTGCAGATGATGGCCTTGCCCGGGACGTAGATGACGTTGAGGAAGCCCGCGCCGACCGCATCACCGGTGGTCGGCTCCGTGGACGTGACAGGATCAACCGCGGGGGGCAGGTTCGAGTAGGGCATGGGGACAGGCTGCCGATCGATCAGGGACGGCTCGACCATCAGCTGCTTCGGAGGCGGAGGAGGTGGCGGCGGAGCCGGCACGGCAGGCGCTGGCGTCGCAGGTGTCGCCTGCGCCACCTGCGGCTGGTCCGCCGGCTGCGTCTGGGCCCACGCTACCAGTGGCATCACCGGGCCAGAGAAAAGAACTGCGGCCGCGACCACCGCAGAAATCCACGAAGAAGCCTTCATGGCGCTACCTCCGTCACTCGTTACGAGGCATCTTCTTACGTTGATGGGTCCGGCAACCACCCTTCACCTAAGATAGGCGCCTAGCCACGACTTTATCAAGGAAAAACCAGTCGATAGAAATCGCCCCCAGCCCCGGATACCCTGCCCCGGCAGGGGGTGTTATGATTCCGCCCGCAGCCCCAGACCGCTTCCCCAAGCACAAGGAGGAGCCTCACCCATGAAGATCGTCCGGTTCTCCCACAATGGCCAGTCGCCCCGCCTGGGAATCCTCGAAGGCAAGGACCGCGTAGTCGACCTCGAGGCCAGCTATGCCGCCCTCCTGGCGTCCCGTGGGGTGGTTCGAGCCCGCGCCATTGCCGCCGCGCTCTTTCCCCAGAGCACCCGCGGCTTTCTGGAGGGGGGACAGGCAAGCCAGGATGCCCTCGCGTCGATGATGGAGGCCGTCAAGGGGGGGCGCTTCCAGGCCGTGGCCCATCCCGCGGGCTCCGTCCGGCTCCACGCCCCGATCAATGACCCGGGCAAGTTCATCTGCATCGGGCTCAACTACAAGGACCACGCCGAGGAGTCGGGGAACCCCGTGCCCAAGGAGCCGCCCGTCTTTCCCAAGTGGAACAACGCCATCCTGGACCCGGGAGAGCCGATCCTGCGACCGCGCGGAGAGAAGACCCTCGACTGGGAGGTCGAGCTGGGCGTGGTCATCGGCAAGACGGCGCGCTTCGTGCCGAAGGACAAGGCGCTCGACTACATCTTCGGCTACACCATCATCAACGACGCGAGCGCCCGTGACTTCCAGTTTCACACGAGCCAGTGGGGCCCCGGCAAGTTCGGCGACACGCTGGCTCCGGTGGGGCCGTACATCGCGGATCGGGCGGAGATCCCGAATCCCCACGTCCTCGAGCTGAAGACCTGGGTCAACGGGACGCTCATGCAGAACGGCAACACGAAGAACTTCATCTTCGACCTCGGCTACATCATCCAGTACCTGACCAACATCATGACGCTGTCGCCGGGCGATCTCATCGCCACCGGCACTCCCGCCGGCGTGGGCTTCACGCGCAAGCCGCAGATCACCCTCGGCCCCGGCGATGTGTGCAAGCTCGAGATCACGGGACTGGGCACGCTGGAAAACCCCGTCAAGGACGCCTGAGCGCATCCGGGGAGACCGACATGGCCGTCCGCTCCTTGCTTCACTACGCGCTCGAAGTGCCGGACCAGTCGCTTGGCCAGCGGTACTACCAGGACTTCGGGCTCGTGGACGAGTCGGGCCGCGGCGCCGCCGTACGTCTGCGGCCCGCGCGTCAGTCGCGCGAGAGCGTGCAGCTCTACGAGGGCCCCCGCAAGCGGCTGCACCATCTCTGCTTCGGCGCCACCGGCGAGGACTTCGCCCGGACGCGCGAGGCCGTGCGACGCAGCGGCGGGCCGGAGATCGATCCCCCGCGCGGAGCGTCCGGCGAGGGCTTCTGGTTCCGCGATCCCGACGGCAATCTCGTCAACGTGCGTGAGGAATCGGCGCCCGGTGCCCCCACCGACCCGCCCCCGCCGCTCAACGGCCCCGGCTATGCCCCGCGCCAGGCCGTGCGCGGCGCACCCGAGCGCGGCCTCAAGCCGGCCCCGAGGCGCCTGGGCCACGTCCTCCTCTTCACCTCGGACATCGCCCGCCAGGTCGACTTCTACACGCGCGTGCTCGGGCTCAAGCTGTCGGACCGCTCGCAGGAGATCATCGCCTTCATGCGCTGCACGACCGACCACCACAACCTCGCCCTCCTCGCCTCGACCGCGCCCGGCTTCCATCACGCGTCCTTCGAGGTCGGGGGCGTCGACGAGATCGCGCTGAGCGCCGCGGCCATGGCCGATCGCGGCTGGCAGCCGGGCTGGGGGCTCGGGCGCCACGTCATCGGGTCGAACTTCTTCTACTACATCCGCGACCCATGGGGCAGCTTCGCGGAGTACTTCTACGACCTGGACCACATCCCGGAGAGCTGCGCCTGGGAGCCGCGCAATTTCCCTCCCGAGGATGCCCTCTACGTCTGGGGGCCGCCCGTGCCCGCGGACTTCGCCGAGAACAAGGAGGCCTGAGCCGCGGTGGATCTCGACCTCCTGCGTGGGCTCGCCCAGCCCAGCACCACGAAGATCGTGCTCTGCTCCCTGGATGGCCTTGGCGGTCTCCCCCGCCCGGAGACGGGCAAGAGCGAGCTGGAGACGGCCAGGATCCCCCACCTGCACGCGCTGGCCGCCCGCTCCGCCTGCGGGCTCCTGCGCCACGTCGGACCCGGCATCACGCCGGGCAGCGGGCCCGGACACCTGGGGCTCTTCGGCTATGACCCGCTCCGTCATCCCGTCGGGCGCGGCGTGCTGGAAGCCCTCGGCATCGATTTCCCGCTCACGCCGGGCGACGTCGCCGCGCGGGGGAACTTCTGCACCGTTGACGGCGAGGGCCGGATCACCGACCGGCGCGCGGGGCGCATCTCGACCGATCTCTGCGTCAAGCTGTGCGAGAGGCTGAGACAGATCCACGGGGAAGGCGCGGAGCTCCTGATCGAGCCCGTCAAGGAGCACCGGTTCGTGCTCGTGCTCCGCGGCCAGGGTCTCTCCGGGCACCTCTCGGAGACGGATCCGCAGGCCCTCGGCACGCCGCCTCTGCCCGTGCGCGCCCTTGATGCGGCGGCCGAGCGCACGGCCGTCATCGTCAACCAGTTCATCGCAGGCGCGCGCGAGCTGCTCCGGGACGCCGGCCCCGCCAACATGATCCTGCTGCGTGGCTTCGACACCCAGCCCGCTCTGCCACTCTTCCCCGAGATCTACGGCTTTCGCGCCGCCGCCATCGCCGCCTATCCCATGTACCGTGGCCTCGCCCGTCTGGTCGGCATGGAGGTGCTGAAGACGGGCACGACCTTCGCCGACGAGATCGAGACGCTGCGGAAGCAGTGGACGGCGCACGATTTCTTCTTCGTGCACTACAAGGACACCGACAAGGCGGGCGAGGACGGCGACTTCGACGCCAAGGTGGCCGCCCTCGAGCGCTTCGACGCGGAGCTGCCCGGCATCCTCGCCCTCGAGCCCGACGTCCTCGCCGTCTCGGGCGACCACTCGACGCCGTCGATCCTGGCCGCGCACGGCTGGCAGCCCGTTCCCGCGCTCGTGGCGAGCCGCTACTGCGGCGCCGACCAGGTGAGCCGCTTCACGGAGCGGGACTGCGCGAGCGGGGCCCTCGGCGTGCTGCCCGCGCAGGAGCTCATGCCGATCCTCATGGCCAACGCCCTGCGCTTCATCAAGTACGGGGCGTAGCGCCCGCTCAGTGTTCAGGAAGCGGTCGGGGTCGATCCTCTGCTACGCCTGCGGCAAGCTCAACCGCGCGGACGCGCCCGCCTGCTTCTACTGCGGGCGGAGGAATCCCGGCCTGTGGGGCCTCGCCCCCGGCCTCGGACGCTGGATGGGCCGCCTGGACTTCGCGGGGCTCGTCACCGTCGTGGCCGTGGCAGCCTACGTCGCGTCGCTCCTCCTCGACCCCGGCAGCCTCCTCAGCGCGCGTAGCCCCTTCGACTTCCTCGCCCCGAGCGGCCTCGCCCTCGAGCATCTCGGCATGACGGGCGCGGAGCCGTGGCGCCAGGGCCGCTGGTGGACAGTCCTCACCGCCATTTACCTGCACGGCAGCCTCCTCCATCTGGTCTTCAACCTGCTCTGGATTCGCCAGATGGCCTCCGATGTCGAGGAGGTCTTCGGCCATGCGCGCTTCATCGTGATCTTCACGGTGAGCGGCGCCCTGGGCTTCGTTCTCTCGAATTTCGTCGGCGTCCCCTACACCCTCGGCGCCTCGGGCGCCGTCTTCGGGCTCTTCGGGGCCATGGTCTACTACGGCCGCCAGCGCGGGGGGTTCTTCGGCCAGGCCGTGCTCAAGCAATACGGCACGTGGGCCCTCGTCATCTTCGTCCTGGGCTTTCTTCCCGGCTTCCACGTCAACAACTGGGGCCATGGCGGCGGATTCGCCGGCGGCTTCCTGGCGGCCCTGGTGCTCGGAGGGGGGCGGTCGGAGCACGGCACGCACCGTGTTCTCGCCGCGCTGTGCCTCGGCCTGACCGCCGTCGCCTTTGCCCTCGCGCTCTGGACGGCCTTCGCCGCCTGAGCCGGCTCAGCCGCCCGCCTCTCGCCGGAACGACGCGAGCTGATCGGGAAGGCCGAAGACCCGCACGCGGTCGCCCGTGCGCAGCACCGTGTCGGCCGTGGGGTTGTGCAGCACGGGGCCGCGGGCCTTCGTGATGGCGACCACCGTCACCCCGAAGCGCTCGCGGACACGCGCTTCCCCCAGCGTCTGATCGGCGAGTGGCCCCGACCCCATCACCACCTCCTCCACCGCGGGCAGCGCCTCGGCTGCGCCTGCGTTCGCCTGCGCCCTCTCCATGGCGCCACGGAAACGCCCCAGGTAGGCGAGGACGCGCTCCTGAGGAAGCTCGAGGCGGCGGAGCGCGTGGCGGATCAGTGTCGCCGCGGCTTCCGTCTCGGGCTGGATGAGCTCGTCGGCGCCCGCGCGCAGGAGTCCGTCGCGAGAGGCCGCGTCGTGGAAGCGCGCGAGGATGGGCAGGTCGGGGCGCAATCGGCGAAGCCCCTGCACGGCCAGCCGCGCGCGATCGGCCTCGGGCACGGTGACCACGGCGAGCGCCGCGCGATCGACACCCGCGTGCTCGAGAATCCGGCCGTGCCCGGCATCGCCGAAGAGGCAGGGCACGCCGCGCGCGGCCAATCCCTTGATCACATCGGGATCGAGCTCGATCACGAGATAGCGGATGCCGAAGCTCTCGAGGGCCTCGCCGATGGCGCTCCCCACGCGCCCGAAGCCGCAGAGGACGACATGATCGCGGAGCCCCGCCCGCTCGACGGCCAGCTCCTTCCGATGGCGTCGACCGCCCAGGCCGAGCCTGCCCACCCAGCTCTCCATGGCGCGGAAGAGCGCAGCGTTGAGCAGGATCGTGATGAGCGAGGCGGCCAGCGTCGTCTGGTACACGTCCTGGCTGATGTGCCCGGCGCTGCGCGCGACCTGCACGAGGACGAACGAGAACTCGCCGATCTGCGCCAGGCCCGTGCCGACGAGGAGGGAAGTGGAGAGCGGCTGGCCGAGGGCCCACACGACGGCCGCGCGCAACACCAGCTTGCCCACCACCACGAGAGCGACCATGGTCGCGAGCAGCGGCAAGTTGCTCAGCACGCTCCGGACGTCGATGAGGACTCCCACGGTGACGAAGAAGAGGGCCACGAAAGCGTCTCGCAGAGAGAGGAGGCGCGCCAGGATCTCGTGGGCATAGTCCGACTCGTTGATGAGGAGCCCGGCCAGGAAGGCTCCCAGGGCCACCGACAGCCCCATGGCCTGAGTGGCGGCGGCGGTGCCCAGGCCCACGGCGAGGGCAAAGAGCAGGAAGAGCTCCGAGCTACGTGTCTGGGCCGCCCGCGTCATGAGCGGCGGAAACACCTTGCTCGAGAGATACCAGAAGGGGACCAGGATGAGGGCGGACTTGCCGAGGGCGGCTCCGAGGCCGAGGAGGCGCTTGGTCTCGAGCGAGCCCAGCTCGGGCGTCACCACCATGAGAACGACGGCGGCCAGGTCCTCGACGAGGCTGATGCCGATCAGCACACGCCCGTGTCGCGAATGCAGCTCGCCTCGCTCCATGAGCAGCCGGGCCAGCACCATGGTGCTCGACACGGAGATCACGATCCCGACCATGAGCCCCTGGAGGGGCGGCCAGCCCAGCGCGGCCCCCGTGCCCGCGCCGAGCCCGATGGTGAGGAGGACGGCGAGCGGCGCGCCCAGGAGAGCCACCCAGCGCACGCGGTGGAGATCCCGCAGAGAGAACTCGATCCCCACCGAGAACATCAGGAGAACGACACCGATCTCGGCGAAGAGCTCGAAGCTGTGGACGTCGCTGAGGGAGGGCCCCGGCGTGAACGGACTGATGAGGAGCCCACCCACGACATAGCCGAGGACGAGGGGCTGGCGCGCGATCCAGGCGAGGGCGCCACCCACCACGGCCGCGATGAAGACGTACGCGAGGTCGCGGAAGAGAACGGGGTCGGCGCTCATGGCCCGGAACGCAGAATACCCGGTGCAGGGCCAATTTGCTTCGCCATACTATGCTTGCTTCCCGGGCCGGCCTTGAGGTACTTCTGGGAGAGCGCTCTCTCTACTTGCGTCACCCGGGAGGAGACATGGCCGAGCGTCCCCGACGTCGCGCAGCGCCGAGCGCCGCGCAGACACGCCTCAAAGAGCTCGAGGCGCGCCTGGCGCAGCTCGAGGACCAGCTCAAGGCGCTTCGCGCGGAGACGGCGGGCAGCGTGGGCGCCGCCCGTGTGAAGCTCCGGCGGGTCGAGCGCCGTGCGGCCGGACATATCAGCCGAGCCCAGCGCAACCTCAAGCAATCCCTCGACTCGATCAGCCGGACGCTGGCCACCTCGCGAGAGAGCGTGGGCGACCGGGCGAGTCGGCTCACCCGGGCCGTCCGCGCGGGCGTTCGCGCGGGCAGCCTGGCCTATCGCCGCTCGCGCGGCTAGTCGAAGTGATCCCCGTGCCCTCGCGAGCAAGAACGTTTCGCTTCGGGAAGGGGGGCAGAGCCCCCCTCCAAGCTTCCTAGGAGACCTCCGCCTCCGCAGGCGCCCATCGATGCGCCCCGTCCTGGTCGTGCCCGAAGATCTCGTGTCCCACCTGGGCAGCCACGTTGCCTTCGGCGGCGAGCCGCCGAGCTATCTGGTCGCCTCCTCCGCCCAGCGGGCGCGTCTCGCGCGGCGGAAGATCCGCGCCACCGTCGGTGATCCCGAGCACGCGCCGTCCTACCGGCGGCTCCTCGCCAAGGGTCGCGGCGCGCTCGTGGTCGCCGCGCCCGCCGCGCGCCTCGCGCGCGTGGTCGCGGCCATCCGCGCCGGCGTCCCCGACGCGGCCGTGCTCGTAGTAGCCGAGGAGCGGCTGCGCGGAGCGGGCATCGTCACCGTGTCGCCCGCCGCCTTCGCCGACCGGGTGCTCCAGCCCGAGCTCGAGCGCGCCTGCGCCCGCGCGCGCGCCGAGCGGCTGCGCACGCACTTCTACGACGCCGAGCGGGTCCTCATCCTGATGCAGGACGACCCCGATCCCGACGCCATCGCCTCCGCCCTCGCCCTGCGCACCCTCCTCGGACGCAACCGCACGGGAGCTCCCATCTGCACCTTCGGCACCATCACGCGGCCGGAGAACCTGGCCATGTGCAAGATCCTCGAGATCGACGTGGAGCCGATCACCACGAAAGAGATGCACGCCTTCGACCGGGTGGCCATGGTCGACGTGCAGCCCTCCTTCCTCGAGGAGCGCTTCGTCAACGTCGACCTCGTCATCGACCATCACCCCATCGAGGAGCCCGTGCGGGCGGACATCCGCGACGTCCGGCCGTCCTACGGAGCGACCTCGACCATTCTCGTGGAGTACCTCCGGGCCGCCGACGTCAAGATCAGCCAGCGTCTGGCCACCGCGCTCCTGTACGGCATCAAGGCCGACACCCTCGGGCTCGAGCGCGGCGGCACCAAGGCCGATCTCGAGGCCTTCACGTACCTCTACCTGCTCGCCAATCACAACGCCTTGCGTCGCATCGAGCGCCCCGAGCTTTCCGAGACCGCCCTCGATGCGCTGGCCGCCGGGCTCGCGAAGCGCCGCATCGTCAAGGGCGTCTTCTTCTCGCACCTGGGGCGCGTGGCCACCGTGGACCTCATTCCGCAGTTCGCGGACTTCGGGCTCCAGGCCGAGGGCGTCGAGTGGTCGGTGGTCTCGGGCGAGGTCTCCGGAGATCTGCACGTCTCCGTGCGCAACGTCGGCTACGTCAAGAGCGCGGGCGATGTGACGCGGGCGGCCTTCGGCGACCTCGGCTCGGCGGGCGGCCACCGCACCATGGCCAAGGCGGTCATGCCCCTGCGTGACCTGCTGGAGGCGGGCGGCGAGACGCGATCCGCCACCGGATGCCAGGAGCGAATCATCGAGCGGTTCCTCCGGGCCCTCGGCCAGAACGGCAAGGCCCACTAGTTAGCTCGGAGGGGGGCTCTTCCCCCTTCCCTCGAAAAGGGAGGCGCTCATGCTCTTCATCTATCTCCTGATGGCCGTGGTCGGGGTGCTCGCCATGATCTTCGCCGTCCAGAACCCGGACCCCGTGGCGGTGCGCTTTCTACACTGGCGCATCGCGGACCTGCCGCTGTCCCTCGTGATCCTGTTCTCGGCGATCGTCGGGGTCATCTGCGCCGCCGTCAGCGGGTTTGCCCAGCAGGTCCGGCTGAAACTCAAGATCCGCCAGCTCGAGCGTCGGATCGCCCAGCTCTCGGACGCTCCCGACAAGCCTTCGTCCACGGTGCCCGGACCCGAAACCATCCGTGGGTGAACGGCCCCGTTCCTTCCGCTGTCGCCACGAGCGTCATCACGACGACAGTCGCCAGGGAAATCGGCGCTCGCGTTTCTGACTTTTCTCCTTTAGGATCAATAGGTCAGAAAGCGCTTGGCAATGCTTGGGCCTTGTGTTAGAAGTGCAGAAGTTGCGCGCGTGGGGGCGCTTTTTAACCCCGTCCCAAGGAGGTTGAGGGTGGACAGGGCGCTCGAAAAACGGCAGGTCAAGCGAGCCTACAAGTTCTACGCCCCGGCCTACGACTTCGTTTTCGACTGGATCTTCCATCCGGGCCGCGAGCAGGCCATGCGCCTGCTGGACATCAAGCGCAACGACCACGTCCTGGAGGTCGGCATCGGCACCGGGCTCAACCTGCCCCTGTACCCGACCCATTGCCACATCACGGGCATCGATCTTTCCGAAGAGATGCTGGAGAAGGCGCAGGACAAGATCATCGAGCTGGGGCTCAACAGCGTCACCCTCAAGGTCATGGACGCCACCGTCATGGATTTCGGGGACAGCGAGTTCGACTCCGCGGTGGCGACGTATACCATCAGCGCGGTGCCGGATCCCGTGGGAGTGCTGCGCGAGATGCGTCGCGTGGTCAAGCCGGGCGGGAGCATCGTGCTGCTGAACCATTTCCGGAGCGACCGACGCGTGGTGGGGCGGCTGGAAGATCTGGTCTCGCCCGTATGCACTCGCCTGGGCTGGAAGTCCAACCTGCCCTTCGAGCCTCTGCTCAAGCAGGTCGGGCTCATTCCGGACATCTCGACCAAGGTCAATCTGTTCAACGGCTGGCGCCTGATCAAGTGCGTCAACCGTAAGTAGTCGGCCCCGCCGCCCCTCGCCCCCGCAGCCTTGCCGGCTCCCGCCTAGCTTCGCTCGCCTGCCGCTTCGGGCAGGTCCTTGATCTCGTCGACCCGGCGGATGCCCCATGCCGTCATGCGGGCGATCAGCGTGTTTCGGTGGATGCCCAGGCTGCGCGCCGCGCGGCTCTGGTTCCAGTTCTCCCGCTCGAGGGCGCGAAGAAAATATGCCTGCTCGAACCGGTCCCGCGCTTCGCGGAGGGGCAGAGGGTCGTTCCCCATGTCGCCCGCGCGCTGGCCCACCTCGTGGATGGCGAGGTCCACGGGGAGGTCGTCGAGGCGGACCACGGGACGCGTGGCCAGGGCCACGCTTCGCTCGATGATGTTCTCGAGCTCGCGGACGTTCCCGGGCCAGTCATAGGCCATGAGGGCGGGCAGGGCGCCCCGCGAGATGCCGCGCACGTCCTTCTTGAACTCGCGCGAGTACTTCCGCAGGAAGTGCTCGACCAGGCCCGGAATGTCGTCCTTGCGGGCGCGCAGGGGCGGGATGGTCAGGGGCACCACGTTGAGCCGGTAGAAGAGGTCCTCGCGGAACGTGCGGGCCCGCACGGCCTGGCGGAGGTCGACATTGGTGGCGGCGATCACGCGCACGTCCACGGGCAAGGGCCGGGCACCCCCCAGGCGCTCGATCTCCCGCTCCTGGAGGACGCGCAGGAGCTTGGCCTGCAGGTCCACCCGCATCGTCCCCACCTCGTCGAGGAAGATGGTGCCGCCGTGGGCCAGCTCGAACTTGCCGAGCTTGCGCGAATGGGCGCCCGTGAACGCTCCCTTCTCGTGCCCGAAGAGCTCGGACTCCACGAGGGTATCGGGAATCGCCGCGAGGTTGACGGCCACGAAGGGCTGGTCGCGGCGCGGGCTCTGGCGGTGGATGGCCCGGGCCACAAGCTCCTTGCCCGTGCCGCTCTCCGCCCCGATGAGCACGGTGGCCGGCGTCTGGGCGACCTGGGAGATGAGCTCGTAGAGCCGGACCATGCTGGGGTGGCGGCCGACGAGCGCGTCGAAGCCGTGCGCGCGGTCGAGCTCGGCGCGAAGGTAGCGGACCTCGCGCTCGAGGACGCGCTGGGACGCGGCCTGGCCCACCAGGGCCAGCATGTCGTCCACGTCGAAGGGCTTGGTGACGTAATCGTAGGCCCCGCCCTTGATCGCCTCCACCGCGGTGCGCACGTCCTTGACGGCGGTGATGATGATCACGGCCACGGCATCGTCGAGGGCCAGGATCTGGGGGAGGAAGGTGGGACCGGGAGGGCCAGGCATGCAGACATCGAGGAGGACGACGTCGACGCGGCGTGAATGCAGCACCTCGATGCCCTTGCTGCCCACCTCCGCCTCGATGACCTCGTAGACCTCTTGGAGGAGGATGCGGAGCGATTCGCGCACGCCGGGCTCGTCGTCGATGATGAGCACGACAGGCTTCGGGCGGGTCGGATCCGACACGACCATCAGTGCGCCTCGTCTGGCCCGCTCAGGGTTTCTCGGGCGCCTTGAGGACCACGTACTCGCGACCGCCGCCGCCGCCGCGCTGGAGCTGGACGGGCACGGATTCGCCCGGCTTGAGGCCGCCCACGATTTTCCGGAACTCGTCGACGGAGCCGACGGGGCGTCGATTGACCTCGAGGATGAGGTCGCCCCCGCGGATCCCCGCCGCCTCCGCCGCGCTGCCCTCGGCGACATCGGTGACCACCACGCCCGAGCGGCCACTGAGGCCATAGGTCCGGGCGATGTCGGGAGTCAACGGCTCGACGGAGAGGCCGAGCCCCGTGCCTTTCGGCACCGCGGCCACCACGGTGTCATCGGTGGGCTGCTCGCCGATCTTGATGCTGAGCTTGGTCGGCTTGCGATCGCGGAGCACGGTCAGCGGCGTGGGCTTCCCCGGCGGAATGGCCGCCACGCGCTTCTGAAGCTCCGTCGACTCCTTGATGGGCGAGCCACCCAGCTCCACGATGATGTCCCCGGCCTTGAGGCCGCCCGTCTCCGCGGGGCTATCCTTGATCACGTCGGCCACGAGCACACCGCCCGTTCCGGGCACGCCGAAGCCCGCGGCCAGGTCCGGCGAGAGATCCTGGATGGAGATGCCGAGCCAGCCCCGCACCACCCGGCCCTTGTCGATGAGCTGGGTCATGACCTCCCGGGCCATGTTGATGGGGATGGAGAAGCCGATCCCCTGCCCACTGGACACGATAGCGGTGTTGATGCCGATCACGCGCCCGTCGATGTTGAGGAGCGGCCCGCCGGAATTCCCCGGATTGATGGAGGCGTCCGTCTGGATGAATGCCTCGTAGGTGGCGACGCCCACGTGCGTGCGCCCGGTGGCGGAGATGATGCCCACGGTGACCGTGCGATCGAGGCCGAAGGGATTGCCGATGGCGATGGCCCACTGGCCGATCCTGAGCTTGTCGGAATCGCCGAGGGCGGCCACGGGCAGCGCGGTCCCTGCGGGCTCGATCTTCAGCACGGCCAGGTCCGTCTTCGAGTCGCGCCCCACGAGCTTGGCGGGGAACTTGCGGTCGTCGGAGAGCCGCACCTCGATCTCGTCGGCGTTCTCGATCACGTGATGATTGGTGAGGATGTAGCCGCGCCCGTCCACGATGACGCCGGAGCCCGCCGCGCGCTCGGGCTCCTGACGCGGCCCCCGGCGCTTGAAGAATCGCTCGTAGAACTCGGGGCCGAAGAACTCCCGGAAGCGCTGCTCCGTCTCGGGCGACGGCGTGCCCTCGGCCGCCGTGGACTTCCTGGCCTTCACGCTGATATTGACCACCGACGGCGTCGCGCGATCGGCCACGGACACGAAGGCATCCTCGAGAATCTGGAGGATGGCCCGGGGATCGAGAGCGGGGGCGGGCTGCGCGAGGGCCGGCGCAGGCGCCCAGAGGAGTGCTCCGGTCAGCAACGCCATCGAGCACAGCCGATCTCGCAACGAGCGCATGGTCTCCTCCTGGCGGGCCATCTTACCTCCCGCGCGCGGCGACCACCAGAGGCACGGAGAGTGTCACCTCGAGGATACGGGTCGTCCCGGGGCCGACGGGCGCCGCCTGGCCCCGACGGAGTCCGGCCACCCAGATGAGATCGCCGTCCGCCTCGAGGAGGGGCACGCGGGCACGCTCCCAGCGCGGCACCCGGGCATCGATCAGGAGAGACTTGAGCCGGCGCTCCTGCGCGCCACCCCAGGGCATGAAGCGATCGCCGCGCCGCCGGGCCCGAACGGTGAGCCGAGACGGGAGACGGTCCGCGTCGAAGGCAACGGTGCCCGCGTCGCGCGGCACCACGTAGCCGGAGCCGGCCTCGAAGCAGCGCGCCTCGAGCGCGGCGCCGATCTCGGGCAGCGCCAGGTTCCCCGGCACCACGAACTCGCGCGGCTCGAGATCCGCCACGCGGCCTCGCCCCACCCGCAGCCATCTCCCGCTCCTCTCCATGACCAGCCCGCCTGCGCTCACGAGACCGCGTGGGATGTCCGGGGCCAGGAGACGGCGAAGGGCGCGCTGGCCGGCCCCGCGCATCGCCCCGGAATGTCCCAGGCTCAAGGCCGCCGCGCGCAGCGTCTCGGCGGCGATCTCGCGCGGAAGCGCCCGCAGGTCAGCGATGCCGAAGACCCAGCCCGCTCCTCCCTGCCGGCCCAGGCGGGCGAGCTCGCGCGCCCCGGCTCCCTCGAGGTCGTCCATGAGCGCGCGCACGAGGCCCGCCGAGCGGGCGAGCCCCGCCGCGATGCCGGGATCCACCGTGCGCTCGAGGAACGGCAGCACGTCGTGGCGCACGCGATTGCGCAGGAAACGCGGATCTCGATTGCTCACGTCTTCCATCCAGGCGAGCCCGCGCGCGCGCAGATGGACCTCGACGTCTGTGCGGCGCGCCTCGAGCAGCGGCCGGATCAGGAGGCCGCGGACGGGCGCGATTCCCGCGAGCCCGCGAGGCCCCGCGCCCTCGAGGAGTCGCATGAGCACCGTCTCCGCCTGATCGTCGGCGGTGTGCGCGGTGGCGATACGCTGGGCGCCGATGCGCTCTGCAACGGCCCGGAAGGCGCCGTAGCGGGCGCGCCTGGCCTCGGCCTCGAGCCCTTCCCAGGGCGGCTCCCGGCGGACCGTGACGCGCTCCACGTGGCAGGGCACACCAAGGTCGCCGGCCAGTCGCTCGACGGAGAGCTGCTCGGCATCCGCCTCGGGGCGGAGTCCGTGGTTGACGTGGACGAGGTGGACCTTCAGGTCGAGCTCGGGAACGAGGCTCACGAGCACGTCGGCGAGCGCGACGGAGTCCGCGCCCCCCGAGACGGCGGTCAAGACAGTTTCGCCGCCCCGGAGCATTCCGGCGCGGCGAAGGGCGGCACGAACGAGGGTGACGAGACTACGGTCGCCCGTGGCTACGCTCCCCCTGCAAGCCCACCCAGACTTCGCCGTCCTCGAAGTACTCCTTCTTCCACACGGGCACCGTCGTCTTGAGGGTGTCGATGGCGAAGTGACAGGCCTCGAACGCCTCGGCCCTGTGCGGCGAGGCGACGGCGATCATGACGCTCGACTCGCCGATCTCGAGCCGGCCGATCCGGTGGACGAGGGCGACCTTGCGGATACCGGGCCAGCGCGCGCGGACGGCGGCGACGATCTCGCGCATCTTCGCCACGGCCATGGGCGCATGGGCCTCGTACTCGAGATACTTGACGCGGCGGCCCCCCGTCTCGTCTCGGACCACGCCCGAGAAGAGCACGATGCCTCCCGCTCCCGGGTCGCCCACCGCCGCGGCCAGGCGATCCTCGGAGAGCGGGCTGGCGGTGACCTCGACCCAATCGCCGTCCGAGCCGCCGCTCACGGGGGGAAAGAGACAGACCTCATCGCCCGGGCGCAACGGGTGGTTGGGCTGCACGTAGTCGGTGCCGAGCGCGAACAACGTGAAAGGGCGGTACGGCTGGAGGACCGGGAAGCGGCTCGCCACCGCCTCCCAGGCCGCCTCGACCGTGCCGCCCTCGGGAACCTCCAGCTCGATGTGATCGCGCCCGGCCGCCTCGCGATAGCGGGCGAAGAACCGGACGGCGACCTTCATGGCCTGGACTAGAACTGGTGCGACGAACCGCACCCGCAGGACGACTTCACGTTGGGGTTCCTGATTGCGAAACCCGCCCCCAGCATGTTGTTGTCCACGTAGTCGATTTCACTGCCCTGCAGGTACGGGGCGCTCTTGCTGTCCACCAGGACCTTGACGCCACTCGACTCCGTGACATTGTCGTCGGCGTTGGCCGTATCGTCCCAGCCGAGCTCGTAGGACATGCCGGAGCAGCCGCCGCCCACCACCCGGATCCTGAGAGCCAACTCGGGCTTGCCCTCTTCGAGCCGCAGGTCCGAGATCTTCTTCGCAGCCGTTTCGGTCAGCGAGATCATGCACTCCTCCTTGAAAGTCGATGCCGGGTCGATCGTCCAGCGAACCAGGCTAAGTATAGCAGAGCGACAAGCGCCCTGGAGTCCTTCAGAGGATGCCGTCTTGAGGCAAGAGGGTGACCTCCTCGAGCGTGGCCCCCGGCTCCAGGGTCGCCATGAGCAGGGCGGCCCGGGCCACCTGCTCGGGCCTGACCATCCGGGCGCGAGAGGGAGGATTCGGGACGGCATCCCACAGTGGCGTGTCGGTCGCCCCGGCCGAGAGGACGCCGACGCGGACGCCGTGGGGGCGCATCTCCTCCGCGAGCACGCGCGAAAGGCCGAGGAGGCCATACTTGCTCGCGGTATAGGCGGCGCTGCCCGGCAGGGTCCGGCTGGTCACGATCGAGCCGATATTAATGATGGTGCCTCGGCGCGCGGCCATCATCGCGGGCAGCACGGCGCGACAGCACAGGAAGACCCCGCGCAGGTTGACGGCCACGGTCTCGTCCCATTCCGAGGTCTTGGCCTCCACCACGGGGCCAAAGGCCGCCACCCCCGCCGCCGTCACCAGGCAGTCGATGCGCCCCGAGGTCCTGAGCGTCTCGCTCACGAGCGCGGCCACGGCCGCCTCGTCGCTCACATCGGTCGGCCGGACCACGGCTCTCCCGCCCGCGGCCTCGATCTCGCGCTGGACTGCCGTGAGCTCATGCGCGGACCTCGCGCAGAGGGCGACCACCGCCCCCTCGCGCGCAAAGGCCTGGGCGACGGCCCGTCCGATGCCCCGCCCGGCGCCGGTGACCACCACGACCTGCCCGGCCAGCCCGCCCAGCTCTGACGAGCTCAAATGACCAGGCCGCCCCGCGACTTGATCAGCTCCATGAACTCCGCGCGCGTCTCGGGCCGGTCGCGAAATGCGCCCAGCATGGCGGAGGTGACGGCCTTGGAGTTCTGCTTCTCGACGCCGCGCATGAGCATGCACATGTGCAGCGCCTCGACGACCACGGCGACCCCGCGGGGCTGGAGCACGTCCTGGAGCGTCTGCGCGATCTGCGTGGTGAGCCGCTCCTGCACCTGCAGGCGGCGGCTGAACATCTCGACGAGGCGCGGCAGCTTCGAAAGCCCCGCGATCTTGTTCGACGGCATGTAGGCGATATGACACTTGCCAAAAAATGGGAGAAGATGATGTTCACACATCGAATATAAGTCGATGTCCTTCACCACCACCATCTCGTCGTAGTTTTCGGTGAAGAGCGCGCCGTTGAGAATGTCGGCGACGTTCTGCTCGTATCCTGAGGTGAAGTAGCGCCACGCCTTCGCCACGCGCTCCGGCGTGCGCTCCAGCCCCTCGCGCGTCGGGTCCTCGCCAATCTCCTTCAGAAACTCTCGAATCAGCTCTTCCATCTGGGTCACCCCCACGGCTCAGCCTCGGTATTCGAAGATGTTGTTGTCGGTCTCGACCACGGCGACGCGGCGAAGCGCTCCCGCGGGCAGGGCGGGCGCGATCCACTCCCAGAAGGCCCGCGCGAGATTCTCGCCCGTGGTGGGGATGCCCTCGAGCGCCGGCACCGCACTCGAGAGATCGTAGTGGTCCACGCGGTCGAGCACCAGCCGCTTGACGGCGGCGTCGAGGGCGCCGAGGTCGGCGGCCATGCCCGTGAGGGGATCGCGCCGCCCCTGCACCGTCACCTCGACCAGGTAGTTGTGCCCGTGCGGGCGATAGCACTGGCCGTAGAGGCGGGCGTTCTCCTCGGGGGAGAGCGTGGGGCTCTCGAGTCTGTGACCGGCGCTGAAGTGGTACTGCCGCGTGAGCTCGAGCGCGCTCACGCGCCGAAATACTCCACGTAGAAGACCGGATCCTCCCAGAGCCTCAGCCGCCACAGACGCTCCGGCCCGAGCTTGGGGAGGAGAAGGTCCCAGGCCACGGCCACGAGATTCTCCGTCGTGGGAATGTCACCCTGGCTGAAGAGCGGATCGGCGTTGAGGTCGGCATGGTCGAAGCGCTGGATGACGGCGTCGGCGACCACGCGCTTGAGCTCCGCCAGGTCCATGACCATGCCCGTTTCCGGATCCACCACCCCGCGTATGGTCACTTCGAGGACATAGTTGTGACCGTGCGCGACGGTGAGATTGCCGAAAACACGGCGATTCTCCTCGGCGGGCCACTCGGACCGCCAGTAGCGGTGGGCCGCCGAGAAGGTGAACTTCCGCGTCGCGTAGACGAGGCCGTGGCTCATCGGGATCTCATGCCTCCAACTACCAATCTTACCGCGTCCAGGAACCGCCCCGCGACCCGTTCGACCCCATAGGCGGCCACGGCGCGCCGGCCCGCCGCGCCCATGGCGTGGGCTCGCGCAGGGTCCCCGAGGAGCGCCTCGAGCGCGTTCGCGAGCGCCGCCGGATCGCGCGGAGGGACGAGCACGCCCGTGACCCCGTCCTCGACGACCTCGGGCATGGCGGCGGCCCCACAGGTGACCACGGCCAGCCCCGCCGCCATGGCCTCGAGGAACACGATGCCGAAGCTTTCCTGCACCGAGGGCAGGCAGAAGAGATCGGCGCTGACGTATTCCTCGGCGAGCTGCCCCGGCGAGACGTCCCCCAGCAGCGTCACCGTCTCGCCGAGGTCGAGGGCCTGGTGCCGCCGGCGCACCGTCTCCCACTCCGGTCCCTTACCCACGATGCGCACGACGAGGGCGGGCACTCGCCCGCGAAGGAGGGCGGCCGCCTCGAGCAGATCGACGATGCGCTTGCGCGGGTACATGCGGGCGACGCACAGGACAGTCGCTCCCGTTCGCGGGCGGGCCTGCGCGGCGACGAAGCGCGCGGTCCAGCCGTCGAGGTCGATGGGCTCGGGCAGCACGGCCAGCTTCGACGGCTCGAGGTCGTACAGCCGGCGGGCCACTCCCTCGGAGTAGCGCGTGGGGACGAGAACGAGGTCCGCGCGCCGCGCGTTGCGCCGCTCCCAGCGCGCCTGGACGGAGAGGAGGACGCGCACCCAGCCGCGCTCGTTCTTGAGCTCGTCGGCGATGACGCCCTTGAGGCTGACCACGAAGGGCAGCTTCCGGCGCCGGGCCCAGAGGAAGCCATCGAGGTCGACGCCGTACACGAGGTCAGCGCCCACGGGCGGACGGAGGGCGACGCCGGCGTTGTAGAGCCAGCGGTCCAGGGTGTGGAAGCCGGTGCGGAGGCGAAGAGGGCGGAGCTCGAGGGTATGACCGAGCCGCATGAGGCCCCGACGGAGACCGTCGGTGCCGACGAAGGTCCCACTCCCCTCCAGCGGATTGGGTGGCGTGGAGGTGAGGGCGGCGATGCGCAGACGCTACGTACCGGTGAACTTCGGCTTCCGCTTTTCCAGGAACGCCCGCGTGCCTTCCGCGTAGTCGTGGCTGTTGAACGTCTCGATACCCATCTCGAAGAGCTTCCTGCGATGGGCCTCGCCCACGCCCTCGAAGATGGCCTGCACCTGCGTCTTGGTCCCGCGGATGGACAGCGGCGCGTTCTCCGCCACCGTGCGCAGGTAGTCGTACGTGCTCGTCTCGAGATCGTCGGCGGGCACGAGACGCTGGATGAAGCCGATGCGGAAGGCCTCCCCCGCCTCGAGGGTGCGCGCGGAGTACAGGATGTCCTTGGCGTAGGCGGGGCCGACCAGATCCACGAGCTGATGCACGGGATCGAGGCCGTAGATGATGCTGAGCCGCGCCGCGGGGATACCGAACTTCGAGCCTTCCGCGGCGAAGCGCAGATCGCAGGCCATGGCCAGCGCCATCGCCCCTCCCATGCAGTAGCCGAAGACCATGGCCACCGTCGGTTTGGGGCAGAGGCGGATCGACGAGTAGGCGGCTTCCGTCTTCTTGTTGTAGGCGAGGGCGGTCTCCGTGTCCTTTCGGTTCTCCTGGAACTCGGAGATGTCGGCGCCGGAGGCAAAGGCATCGCGTCCCGCTCCCCGGTACACGACGGCGCGCACGGAGTCGTCCTTGGCCAGCGATTCCGTCACGTTGGCGATCTCGCCCCACATGGCGAGGCTGACCGCGTTGCGCACCTTGGGTCGGTTGAACACCACGGTGGCGATGCCGCCATCACGCTCCACCAGGATCTCGTCGCTCACCCCGTTCCTCCCTTTCGATTCGCGATGACACCCCGGACGAGGAGCGCGCCGAGGGTGACGGTATCGTGTCCGAAGCCGACGCTCATCACAGGACGCCAGTCTAGCGGAGGCGTCGGCAAACTTCAACGCGCGCACGGGCGGCCGGAGGACCCGCGAGCATCCACCCCAGGCTCAGTCGATGACGGCCACCGCCTCGATCTCGATCAGGGCCCCGGGGATGGCGAGGCCGGCGACCTGCACCAAGGTGCTGGCGGGCGGCGTGGCGCCGAAGAACTCCTGGCGCACCTCGCCGTAGCCTTCCCGGTAGCGGATGTCCGTGACGAAGACGGTGACCTTCACGACGTCCCGGAGGGTGGCGCCCCCGGTCTCGAGGATGCGCCGCATGTTCTCGAGGACGCGCCGGGTCTGCGCACCGATGTCGTTCGGTCCCACGAGCTTGCCGTCCTTGTCGAGGGCGAGCTGGCCCGCCACATAGACCGTATTGCCGACGCGCCATCCGTGCGTGTAGCGGGGTCGAGGATCCGCCATGTCGGCGGGCTGGATCGCCGTGCGTGCCATCGCGTGCCTCCTGATCGTCGGGGTGTGATATCCGGAGTTACGGTCACCATGACCATGGCCTGGGAATCCGGGAAGACCATCGCGAAAGACTGGGTGAGTGGTGGCGGCGGGAGGACTCGAACCTCCGACACGGGGCTTATGAGACCCCTGCTCTGCCACCTGAGCTACGCCGCCGAAAATCGCGTTGACACCGAAAGCATTTTGCTATGTATAATCCCGCCGAACGACGTCCAACAGTAACGACTCCCTTCTCGCAAGTCAAGGCGGGAGCCGCCCGGAGGAGCTTCATCATGGCGTGGCTCGGCAATCGGCCATGGATCGACGAGGAGGAAAATCTCATCTACGCGCGGGAGGACGAGGAGGCGGAGGAATCGGAGACCGAGGAGGACGACGACGACGAGGACGACGATGACTTCGATGAAGACTTCGATGACCTCGAGGACGACGAGGACGAGGTGGAAGACGACGAGCTCGAAGACGATGACGACCTCGACGATGACGACGAGGTCGATGATGGGGAGGAGGAGGACGAGGTAGACGACGAGAACGACAAGTAACCGTAGCGCCCGCCCCGCAGTTCGTTCCCCCCAAAGGAGGGCACGATGTCATTGCTGAGCGAAGCTGGCTGGCTATTCCTGCTGCGGTGGATCCACTTCCTCTCGGGCATCACCTGGATCGGCCTCCTCTATTACTTCAATTTCGTCCAGGTGCCCTTCTTCGCCGAGACGGAAGCGCCCGTGCGCAGCGGCGCGCAGCAGAAGCTGCTGCCCCGCGCCCTCTGGTGGTTCCGCTGGGGCGCCATGTTCACGTTCCTGAGCGGCTGGATCTATCTCCTGCACTACTGGCTGGGCAAGCGCGGCCTCACCGACCCGCAAACCCTGGTCATCCTCGTGGGCGGTATTCTCGGCACCATCATGTGGGCCAACGTGTGGTTCGTGATCTGGCCCAAGAACAAGATCGTCATCCAGAATGCCGTCGATGTGGCCGCGGGCAAGCCGGCCAATCCTGCCGCGGCCGCCGCGGGGGCGCGGGGCGGTCTCGCCTCTCGCACCAACGTGGTCTTTTCCATCCCCATGCTCCTCTTCATGGGCTCGGCCAGCCATTTCCCCATGCCCATGCCGAGCTCCGCGCCCGTGTTCTGGGCGCTGATGCTCATCATCATGGCCCTCGTCGAGATCAACGCCCTGACGGGCACCCCGGGCAAGGGCGCGGCCAAGCCCCTCGCCACCGTCAAGGGCACCCTGTGGTTTGGCTTCATCCTCACCGTCGTCTTCTATCTCGTCTTCATGGTGCTGGGCAGGTAACGGCCTCCACGCGTACCAACCGGCCGGATGGGACCGAATCCCATCCGGCCTTCGTGTCTCAGCCGCGGAGATCGCGGAGCAGCTCGGCCTTCGTGTCGGCGGGCAGCTCCACGCGGGCACGCTCGGCCGGATGGTCGACCACGAGGTGGACGGGGGCCTCCGCGAAGGCGCGGACGGCCTCGGGCGGGAAGGCGAAGCGGACGAAGTGCACGGCGGAGAGCTTGCCCTTCTCCTCGTCGGAATGGCCGGCCTCGAACTCGCCGGGAACGGCGAACTCCCGGCCGACCTGGAGCCACACGGTGGGCCCCACGTCGATGCCCATGAAGCGGTCGAGGACGAGCTGGATCTCGTCCTTCTCGGTGATCTCGATGAAGAGGGTGGCGCTGAGCTCTCCGGGCCGGGGCAGGAGCGCGTTGTAGACGTCGAGCTCGTCCTGCACGCGGGCGTCGTCGGTGATCCGCTCCACGCGGCACATCTCCTGGATCTGGAAGAGCACGGTGTCGCGGTTCTCGAAGACGAAGGACAGGTGGCGGCCCACGGTGACGCGCCGGCGGCGCTTGAGCTCGATGATCCGTGCGCGCATGGCCTCGCGCACCTTCTCGTACTCGAAGAAATTCACGACGTCCCTCAGCTCGATCTTCTCGTTGGCCATGCTGAACCTCGCTAACACCTCTTTACTCAGCCCTCGTCTCGCGGCGCCGGCCGCTCAACTCGAACTTCCACACCTGCGGCTCGTCGGCAGCGTCTCAGCTCGAAAATCCGATGCCGTACGCCTCGGCGAGGATCTGGATGGGATGGCGGGCCTCCACCCCGGTGCCTTGCGTGATCTGCAGAGCGGCGAGCGGGCAATCGGTGGCCACCCGGTCGGCGCGCGACTCGCGCACGGTCCTGAACAACGGCTCCGCCAGCTTCATGGACAGCTCGAAGTACTCCTTCTTCATTCCCCACGTTCCGTCCACCGCCGAGCATTTCTCGATGGTCTCCACGGCGGCGCCCGTCAAGCGTAGGACGTCGGCGGACTTGGTGCCCAGGTTCTGCGCCTTGAGATGGCAGGGAAGCTGGTAGGCGACGGTGGCGGGCGGATTCGGGAAGCGCGTGTCGAGCTTCCCGGCGGCATGCAGGCCCGCAAGGTACTCGAAGAGATCGCGCGTGTGGCTCGCCACCAGATTGGCGTCCTCGGAGCCGTCGAGCCACGGGTACTCCTGCTTGAGCATGTAGGAGCAGGTGGGGCCCGGCACCACGATGTCTCGTCCCTGCCGAACCTCTTCGGCGAGCGTCCTCACGTTGTCGGCGATGAGTGCCTTGGCCTCCTTCACCGCTCCTCCGTCCAGATAGGGCATGCCGCAGCAGCGCTGGGCGGGCAGCGAGACGTTCACGCGGTTCCGCTCGAGCACGCCGACGGCGGCCCGGCCCGTGGCGGGATCGTTGAACTCGACAGAGCACGTGGCGAAGAGGGCCACCCGCGCCTGCGGCTCGAAGCGCGCCGGCTTTCGGCGATCGAACCAGGTCGAGAACGTCTCCCGGTGGAAGGCGGGTAGCTGCCTGTCCTTGTGAATACCGACCACCGCCTGCATGAGCGCGCGATGCGGGGGCAGCGAGGCGGCCCAGTTGGACAGGGGCGCGGTGAGGCTGCCGAGCCTGCCCACGAGTTCGGTGTTGCCGAGGAAGCGGTCCTGGAGGGTCACGCCCTTCTGCTTGGCCTCGGCGGAGCGGGCGCGCAGCATGAGCCGCGGAAAATCGACCTGCCAGCGATGGGGCGGCGTATACGGGCAGTGGTTGTAGCAGAGCTTGCACTGGTAACAAAGGTCCACGACTTCCTTGACGTCCGGGGCGGGCAGCTTCTCGACGTCCCCGTCCACCGTGTCGGTGTCGAGCCGGTCGAAGAGGACCTTGAACGACGGGCAGAGGGGCAGGCAGCGCCGACAGCCGCTGCAGATGTCGTAGACCCGACGCAGCTCCTGATCGACGGCGTCGAGCTTCCAGAACTCCGGCTTCCTGATGTCGAGGGTCATGCCAGAGCGGCCTTTCATGCGCGGCGGGGCGGTCCCGATTCGACCGCCCCGCGCGTCGGAGGTATCAGATGGCTTCGGCGGGGTCCTTGCCGGCGATCTGCTTGAGCCCCTTGGTGAAGCGGCCGGCGTGAGACTTCTCGGCCTTGGCCAGCGTCTCGAGCCATTCCGCCAGCTCGGGGAAGCCCTCGTCACGCGCCGTCTTGGCCATGCCCGGGTACATCTGCGTGTACTCGTACGTCTCGCCCGCGATGGCCGACTTGAGGTTCGTCTCCGTCTTGCCGATGGGCTCGCCGGTGGCAGGATCGCCAACGTCCTTCAGGAAGTCCAGGTGGCCGAAGGCGTGGCCGGTCTCCGCATCCGCCGTGTCCTTGAACAGCCCGGCCACGTCCGGGAAGCCCTCGATGTCCGCCACGCGGGCGAAATAGAGGTAGCGGCGGTTCGCCTGGGATTCGCCCGCGAAGGCTTCCTTGAGGTTCTCGTGGCTCTTGCTGCCCTTGATGCTCTTGCCTGCCATGGTCTCTCCTCCTTGGGGTCGGTGCCCGGCGGGGGGGTCGGTGCCCGTCGGACTCAGGGTGAGCGGCGCGGCCGATGCAGGCGGGCCCGGGGGGCCCGGCACTGCGGACAGCGGCCGAAGAACTCGATGCGGTGATGCGTGATGGCAAGCCCGGTGCGCGCGGCGATCCGCACGCGGAGCGCTTCGGCGTGGGGCTCGGCCAGAGGCCCGTCCACGTCCACGATCCGCCCGCACCGCACGCACGTGAAGTGATGGTGGGCATCCATGTTGGCGTCGAAGCGGGCGTGGGGGCCCGGGATCTCGGCGGCCAGACCCTCGGCGACGAGGAGCCGGAGGTTGCGGTACACCGTGCCCAGGCTCACGCGGGGCAGCCGGCGGCGCACGAGGCGGTGGACGGACTCCGCGGTGGGGTGCGCGTCACTGCCCCGCAGGACCTCGAGGACGACGCGGCGGGGCCCGGTCAGGCGCAGGCCCCGGGCGCGGAGGGCCGCGTCGGAGTTTTTAGGAATGGTTCTCATTACGATGTGGAGCCTACATGCCCTCCCCCGGCCTGTCAAGCGGTCCGGTTGCCGTGTTGGGTCTCGTACTTCACCGGTCCGGTTGCCGGGATGGTGCATGCTCAGGTAGACTTTCCATCTCAGGAGGACGGACCGAATGGCGCAGCCCCTCTGGCTCCGGATCGAGGGAGCCAGGCAGAACAACCTGAAGAACGTTTCCCTGGCCATCCCCCACGACCGCGTCACCGTCATCACGGGCGTCTCGGGCTCGGGCAAGTCCTCCCTCGCCTTCGACACGGTCTTCGCCGAGGGTCAGTGGCGCTACATCGAGTCTCTCTCCGCCTACGCGCGCATGTTCCTCGAGCGGCTCGACCGGCCCGACGTGGACCGGATCGAGCACATCCGCCCCGCCATCGCCCTCGAGCAGAAGAACCCCGTGCGCACCGCGCGCTCCACGGTGGGCACGGCCACCGAGCTCCACGACTACCTCCGTCTCCTCTTCGCCAAGGTCGGCCGCGTGCACTGTCCCCGCTGCGACACCGAGGCCCGGAGCGATTCGGCGGAGCGCGTGGCTGACGAGCTCGTGCGCGACCACGCGGGCGCGCGCGCCATGGTCTGCTTCCCCCTCCCCCCGCAGCCCCGCCCGGATCCGCGCGCCTTCATGGCCGCCCTCCTGCAGCGCGGCTTCGCCCGCATCAAGATCGGCGAGACCCTGGTGGACCTGGCGGAGTCTCAGGGCGAGGCCGCCCCCGCCCTCGACGGCCAGCCCGTGCAGGTCGTGCTCGACCGCGTGGTCGTGGGTCCGGAAGCGCGACGGCGGTTGACGGAGTCGCTGGAGACCGCCCTCGCCGAGGGCGACGGCCGCGCCGTGGTGGACGTCGTGGGGCACGGGCCGCTCTCGGTGAGCCGGGAGTTCCGCTGCCCGCGCTGCGAGGTCGCCCTCGCCCGGCCCCAGCCACTGCTCTTCTCGTTCAACCACCCGCTGGGAGCCTGTCCGGAGTGCAAGGGCTTCGGAAACATCCTGCGCTACGACGAGGCCCTGGTCGTGCCCGATCCCACCGTGAGCATCGCCGACGGCGCCGTCGAGCCCTGGTCACATCCCTCGGGCCGCTGGTACCAGAAGCAGCTCCTCAAGCATGCCAAGAAGCGCGGCGTCGACGTGACGCGACCGTATGCCGACCTCGCCGAGGCCGACCGAGAGTGGATCTACGCGGGCGGGGAGGGCCTCACGGGCATCCAGGGATTCTTCGAGGAGGTCGAGTCCTACCGGTACAAGCTGCACGTGCGGGTCTTCCTCTCCCGCTACCGCAGCCAGTCGCCTTGCCCGCGCTGCGCGGGCGCCCGCCTCAAGCCCGAGGCGCTGACCGTGCGCGTGGGCGGCGCCACCATCGCCGAGTGGAACGGCAAGACGGTCGAGGAGCTTTACGCCTTCCTCTCCGGCCTCGGCTTCTCGGCGTGGGAGGAAGCCGTGGGGCGCGAGGTCCTCAAGCTCCTGCGCGCCAAGCTGTCCTTCCTGCAGCGTGTCGGCCTGGGCTATCTCACCCTGGGCAGGCAGACGCGCACCCTCTCCGGGGGGGAAGCCCAGCGCATCAACCTCGCCAACCAGCTCGGGGCCCAGCTCGTGGGGACGCTCTACGTCCTGGACGAGCCCTCGATCGGGCTCCACGCGCGCGACACCGAACGTCTCGCCGAGCTGTGCCGGGAGCTCGCCCAGGTCGGCAACACCGTGCTCATCGTCGAGCACGACCGCACCTTCATCGAGGGCGCCGACTATCTCGTGGAAATGGGACCGGGCTCGGGGGAGCGCGGCGGCGCCGTGGTCTTCGCGGGCACCCAGGCCGAGTTCGCCAAGGATCCGCGCTCGCTCACCGCGCGCTACATGACGGGGCGCGACGGCATCCCGCTGCCTCTCGCGCGCCGCGAAGGGCGCCGTGCCCTCGTCATCCGGGGGGCGCGCCAGCATAATCTGAGAAACCTGACGGTGCGGCTGCCCCTGCACACCCTCACCTGCATCACGGGAGTGTCGGGCTCGGGCAAGTCCACCCTCGTCCACGACACGCTCTACCGCGCCCTCGCCCGCCATTTCAAGGTCGAGCTGGCCCGCGCCGGCTCCTACGACGAGATCGCGGGCATCGAGTTCCTGAAGGGTGTGCGCCTCATCGACCAGGAGCCCATCGGGCGGACGCCTCGCTCCAACCCTGTCACGTACGTCAAGGCCTTCGACGAGATCCGCAAGCTCTTTGCCGGTCTGCCGCGGGCGAAGTCCTCGAGCCTGTCGCCCGGCGCCTTTTCTTTCAACGTGCCGGGGGGTCGCTGCGAGACCTGTCAGGGCGACGGCTTCCAGAAGCTCGAGATGTACTTCTTCGAGGATGTCTACGTCACGTGCCAGGACTGCGAGGGGCGCCGCTATCGTCCGGAGGTCCTGCAGGTCACCTACAAGGGCCGGAATATCAGCCAGGTCCTGCAGCAGACCATCGACGAGGCCGTCGAGTTCTTCGCCGGGCAGCCCGTGCTCGCCCGTCGGCTCAAGGTCTTACAGGAGGTGGGGCTGGGATACCTGCGCCTGGGCCAGCCCGCCACCACGCTGTCCGGCGGCGAAGCCCAGCGGCTCAAGATCGCCGCCGAGCTGTCGACGCGCCTGGCCTCGGACTTTCTCTACATCCTCGACGAGCCGACCACGGGCCTGCACCTCGACGACGTCAAGAAGCTGCTCGTGGTCCTGAACCGTCTCGTGGATTCCGGCAGCACGGTGCTCGTGGTCGAGCACCACCTCGACGTGATCAAGACGGCGGACTGGGTCATCGACCTGGGTCCCGACGGCGGCGCCGCAGGTGGCGAGATCGTGGCCGAGGGCACGCCGGAGCAAGTCGCCCAGACGGACGGGTCCTATACGGGCAAGTTCCTGCGTGAGCTCCTCCCGCGCTTCGACGGCAAGCACACCGGGAGGCGCACGGGAAAGCCGGGGGTGGCTCGCGGGGCATGAACGTCCACGACATCCTCGAGGCCATCGGTCTCCTCGTCATCGGCCTCCTCTTCTATTCCTATGTCCGCGGGCTGTTCCAGGGGCAGCCCCACTCGAAGCGACGCTGGCAACCCGTCGTGCTGGGGCTGGGGTTCGGGATGCTCTCCGTGATCCTCATGCGCGCGGGGATTCAGCTCGATAACGGCGTCTTCATCGACGCGCGCAACGCCCCCATCGCGCTGATCGGCCTCTTCGAAGGCTGGACGGCCGTCGTCATCGCCGCCGCCATCACGGCCGTCTCGCGTCTCTGGATCGGTGGCGCGGGCGCCTGGGCCGGCGTGGTGAGCGTCGTCCTCGTGGCCGTGTCGGCCGGCCTCGTCCATGGCTGGGCGCGCCGCGACGGCAGGGTGGCGCCCAAGCATGCGCTCTCCCTGGCCGCCCTCGCCGCGCTGGCCCTGCTGCCCGCCCTGGCCATGCTGGGCGCGCGAGGCTTCGAGCTCTTCACGCGCCTCTGGGCGGGCTACGCCACCCTCATCATGCTGAGCGTGGGGCTGATGGCCCGGCTCTTCCACGACGTGCGGGAGCAGCAGCGGCTGATGGCGGATCAGGAGCGCTTCCGGGCCATCATCGACGAGGCGGCGGCGGTGGTGCGCATCGTCGACGCGGAGACCCTGACGATCCTCGAGACCAACCGCGCCGAGGTCGAGCTCTCCGGCTACTCGCGCGAGGAGATCATCGGCAGGAACATCAGGGAGTTCTGGCCGGACGGCCCCGCCGGGCGGCCGGAGCGAGAGGCCATGCTCGCCGAGGCCCTCAGGACCGGCCACATGCAGGCCATGGGTCTCGGCTATCGCACGCGAGCGGGAACCGTCATCCCTGTCGACATCACCTACCGCTTCGTCGACTATCACGGCCGGCGCTTCATCATCGCGCTCCTGACCGACGCGCGGCCCCGGCTCCAGGCGGAGTCGGCGCTGCGCGAGGCGGCCGAGCTGCGGGCGGCCCACCTGACGGTGGGGGCGGCGGCGCACGAGATCAACAACCCGCTCTCGATCGTGATGGGCTCGCTCCAGCTCATGCTCGAGCGGTTTCCCGAGGGCAGCCAGGAGCAGAAGTGGACGGCCGCCGCCGTCAAGGCCGGCGAGCGCATCCGCGACGCCGTCGCGCGCCTTTCGAGCCTCGTCCGGGTCACCAGCGCCGAGTCGTCCGGCTCGCTCGCCCCCATCCTGGACACGGTTCGCTCGAGCGAGCCAGAAAAGACCGGACCTCCCGCTTCTCCCCCTCTCCCGCCCCGGTGAAGTCGCCTCGGCGCTCGCCGCTCACCAGCTCGGAACCTGTGCTCAAGGAGGCGTGATGGCATCGCTCAAGGACAAGTACTGCATCGTCGGCGTGGGAGAGACCGAGTACAGCAAGCACTCGGGACGGAGCACGCGGGCCATGGCCGTGGAGGCGGCGCGGAAGGCCATGGTCGATGCCGGGCTGGCGGCGAAGGATGTGGACGGGATGATGTCCTACCAGGGCGGCGACTCGACTCCTGCCAACTGGGTGGCGCCCGATCTCGGCATCCGGCTCAACTTCTACATGGACGTGGTGGGCGGCGGCTCGTCGACGGAGGCTCTCGTCGGGCTCGCCATGGGCGCCATCGAGGCCGGCATGTGCAAGACGGTGGCGATCTTTCGCTCCATGAACGGCTACTCCGACTTCCGCATCGGAGGCACGGGCGCGCGCGCCGCCCAGCCCGTCCGCGGGCTCGACCTCGCGCAGGTGCCCTTCGGTATGCGCAGCGCGGGGCAGGCCTTCGCTCCCACCTTCATGCGCCACATGTACGAGTACGGCACGACCTCCGAGCAGGTCGCCCGCGTGCGGGTCGCCCACAGCAAGCACGCGTCCCAGAACCCCAAGGCGCTCCTGAAGGAGCGCGTCACCGTCCAGGACGTGCTCGGCTCTCGATGGATCTGCAAGCCGCTCCACCTGCTCGACTGCTGCGTGGAGACGGACAACGCCACCTGCGTCATCGTCACCTCGGCCGAGCGCGCGCGCGACCTCAAGCAGAAGCCCGCCTACATCATGGGCGTGGCGGGACGGGTCAACAAGCCGCGCACGGACTTCCACTGGGCCACCGGTCCCATCACACGGGTGGCCGGCTACTATGCCAAGGACATCGTCTTCGGGCAGGCGGGGATCACGCCCGAGGACGTGAGCGTCACCGGCTCCTACGACGCCTTCACCTTCACCACCATGCTCCAGCTCGAGGAGTACGGCTTCTGCAAGAAGGGCGAGGGCGGCCAGTACGTCTCGAGCGGGATCATCGAGCTCGGCGGCCGGCGGCCCAACAACACGTCGGGCAGCCACCTCTGCGAGGGCTACACGCACGGCATGAGCATGGTCATCGAGAACGTGCGCCAGCTCCGTGGCCTCGCCGACGACTATTGCCCGGGCTGGGCCGAGGGCAAGCACAGCTACGACTACTCGCCGGGCAAGTGCCGCCAGGTCAAGGACTGCCGGATCACCATGAACCTCGGCTGGGCGATGCCGCCAACCGGCTCCGCCCTCATCATGCACAACTAACCGCGGTCTCTATCGCGAGGGAGCCGAGATGCCCAACGTCGAGTACCGCGGCATGAACCTGATGATCCCGGAGAACGATTCCGAGTGGCGCGAGCACTTCAAGCTGGCGCGCGGACACAAGCTGATGCTCCGGGCCTGCCGGGCCTGCGGCCTCATGCGCTATCCGCCCACCCACGCGTGCCCGTGGTGCATGGCCCTGGAGTGGGACTGGAAAGAGGTGAGCGGCAAGGGTCACATCTATTCGTACGAGGTCGTCCACCACGCCATCCAGCCCGGGTTCAAGGAGTGGACGCCTTACGCGGTGGTCCTCGTCGAGCTCGACGAGCAGCGCGGCAAGCCCACCGATGATGAAGCGCTCCGGATGATCGGAAACCTGGTGACGCCGGACGGCAAGGCGGAGGCGGAGAGCAAGGTCGCCATCGGCAAGCGCGTGCGCGTCGTCTTCCAGGATCTCTCGGAGGACTTCGCGCTGCCCCAGTTCACCCTGACCGACGAGCCGCCCATCGGCCGGGTCTGGAGCCTTCCCGGCTAACTACACCGTTGCTCGCGCGCATCCGAGGAAGCTCCCGACGCGTTCGATGAACGCTTCGCGTTCCTCGACGTGAGGCGAGTGCCCACTGCGCTCGAAGACCGCGAGCTCGGACTGAGGCACGAGCGCGTGAATCTCCTCGGCCTGGTCGACGGGACAGATCCAGTCATGTCGTCCGACGGCGACGAGAGTCGGGCAGGCGATGCGTGACAGCTCCCGGCGGCAGTCGTACGCCGGGTACTCGTGACGGATGATGAAATTACGCACGGCGATGCGGTGGCGCGTGTCTGCCCGCGCCATGAGGCTCTCGGCCGCGAGCCGCTTGTCGAAGAAGTAGAGAGGGCGGATGGTTTCGAACGCGCGCCGAAAGCTGTCGTCGTCGGAAAGCGAGCCGTCCCAGAGGGAACGATAGGCGGCCCACTGCGCGGGCGTCGCCTCGCGCCGAGCGTTGTCCTCGGCGCGGGCCATGAAGGCCCCACTGGCGGAGGCGCCCACCACGATCAGGGTGCGGAGCGAGCGAGGATAGCGCGCCGCATACATGAGGCCGAGGAAACCGCCCCAGCTGATGCCGAGGACGTGGACGGTGTCGACCCCGAGGGCTCGTCTCACGCCCTCGATGTCGGCGACGAGCTGATGCTGCGTGCACTGCTCGACCGGCTCCCACCTCGAGCGCCCATGGCCGCGATGATCATAGAAAACGAGGCGGAGACCGAGAGGTCGGGCAAGGGGCGCGAGCGCGCGCACGAGCCCGGACGAGTCGGTACCGGGACCGCCGTGGAGGCAAAGCGTGGGCGTCCCTTCCCCGACGGTCTCGGCGTAGAGCCGAGTTCCATTGACCTCCAGGGCCATGCTCCCGTCGCTCATCTGCGATGCATCGTCCAGCGCGGAGGTCCGCTCACCTGCCCGTCCAGCGCACGGATTTGAGCGATTGATAGATGCCGCCGTAGGTCGGGATGGGAACGAAGCCCTCGTATCCTTGTCGCGTGACATAGACCTGCTGGGGGAAGTACAGGAACACATACGGAGCGTCGGCCATCAAGAGCTTCGAGAACTCCGCGTAGTGGCGCTTGCGCTCGGCCTGACTGCCCGCGCGTCGCGCCGCCTCGAGGACCTCGTCCACCTTCGGGTTCTTGTAGTGGGCGAAGTTGCGCCCTTTCCACTGGCTCGAATGCCAGATCGTATAGGCAAAGGGATCGGGATCGTGGAAGTTGGTCCATCCGACGCAGATCGCCTCGAAGTCGGACGCGAACAGCTTCTTGACGAACGTGGGCCAATCGAGCGGCTCGAGCCGCGCCTCGGCGCCGACGTTCTTGAGATATTCCTGCAGGACGACCGCGGTGTCCTTCACCGCCTGGTTGGCCTGGTCGTGGCGGAGGGAAAAGCTCAAGCGCTTGCCGTCCTTGACAAGGACGCCATCGGGGCCGGGCTTCCACCCCGCCTCGGCAAGCAACGCCTTCGCGCGGGCGGGATCGAAGGGATAGCCCTTCACGGATGGGTCGAAGACCCAGCTCGATGGCGGAAACTGCCCCGTGGCCGGCGCGGCATAGCCCTGCAGAACTTGCCGGATCAACGTCCCCGAATCGACGGCGTGGTAGAAAGCGCGCCGCACGCGCATATCGTCGAACGGGGGAAGATCCTGACGGTAGCCCAGATAGTTGTACGAGGTGTTGTCGGCGACCAACACCTGCAGCCCCTGCGTCTGTTTCAAGCGCGCCACTTCGGTCAAGGGCGGGCTCTCGATGAAGTCGACCCCGCCGGCGCGCAGCTCCTGCAAGAGCACGACAGCGTCGGGAATGACCCGGTAGATCAGGCGATCCAGCGCGGGGCGGCCGCCGTGATACTGCGCGTTCGCTTCCATGACGAGCCGCTCGCCCCGTCGCCATTCGACGAAGCGGAAGGGGCCGGTGCCCACGGGCTTTCGGTTGAACTCGGCCGTGTTGAGGTCGACGCCCTTGAGCAGGTGCTCGGGGATGATGCCGGCCCGCGGGTTCACGAGCACGGCAAGAAAGGCTCCGTACGGATAGCGCAGACGAAAGCGCACCGTGTAATCGTCGAGCACCTCGATCGGCTTCTGGGCGAGGTCCTCCGGCCGTTTGGGATTGTCCTTGTTGGTGAGCTCGGGGAAGCCGACGAGGGCATCGAAGTACGCGCGATGCGGCGTCGTTACCTTGGGGTCGAGGACAGCGTAAAAGGTGAAAGCGACGTCGCGCGCAGTGAAGGGCTTGCCGTCGTGCCACCGGACGCCCTTCCTGAGCTTGAACGTGTAGGTCAGACCGTCGCGCGAGACTTCCCACGATTCTGCGAGGAGGGGCCGGACGTTCAGGTTCTGGTCCAGCTCGAGCAGGCTGTCGAACATCGGCCACTCGGCAATGTACGACTGCCCGTCGGTCGCCACGAGCGGGTTGAGCGACGTCGCATCGCCGAGAAAGCCGATGACCATCTCCTTGCCCGCCGCGCGCGCGGGACAGGGCGCCGCGAAGCCGAGGAGCACGACGAGGAGGCTCACGAGGACACGGCGATGACCATGGTGTCGCATTGACATGACGCCTCCCGGAAGACATCGGTTCATGGTGGCCCGTCAGTCGCCCGCGCGAAGACGGGGATCGAGCGCGTCGCGCAGGCCGTCTCCGAACAGATTGAATCCCAATACGGTCACGAAGATCGCCACGCCGGGAAAGGTCGCCACCCACCACGCGGAGGCGAGGAATTGTCGCCCCTCCACGATCATGTTGCCCCAGCTCGGCAGCGGTGGCTGGGCGCCGAGCCCGAGGTATGACAAGCCCGACTCGATCAGAATGGTCTGGCCGAGAAGGAGAGTCGCCTGCACGATGATGACCGGGAGCGCGTTGACGAGCACGTGGCGCCCGAGGATCCGCCGGTGGCTGGCCCCGAGCGCGCGCGCGGCATCGACGAAGTCACGCGCCCGGAGGCTGAGGCACTCCCCGCGAACGATGCGCGCGACCTGCGCCCAGGTCACGAGCCCGATGACGGCCGCGGTGTTCGTGAGCCCGGCCCCGAAGAGCGCCACCACCACCAGAATGAGGAACAGGGCGGGAATGGCCATGAACACGTCCGCGATACGCATGATCGCCGTGTCCACCGCGCCGCCGAAATAGGCGGCGATGCCGCCGAGCACGGTTCCCACGATCACGGAGAGACCCGTGGCGAGCAGCCCGATCTCGAGAGAGACGCGGCCGCCCCAGATCACCCGCGTCAGGATGTCGCGGCCGAAACCGTCGGTGCCGAGCCAGTGGGCGGCGCTCGGCCTCTCGAGCCGGGCGAGCAACGACTGGGTGGAGTAGCTGTAGGGGGCGATCGCCGGCGCCAGCGTTCCCACGGCGAGGATGAGGGCGACGACCAGCCCCCCCACCAGCCCCCGCTGACTCCGCCACAGACGATCGAATGTGTGCACGGACCATTCACCGGTACGCGATGCGCGGGTCGATGAGGCAGTACGCGATGTCGGTCAAGAGGTTCGCCACGATGACGACGGTCGCGATCATGAGGTTCACACCCATGAGGACGGGGTAGTCCCGCTCGAACACCGCGCCCACCGCGAGCCGTCCGATGCCCGGCCACGCGAAAACGGTCTCCGTGAGCACAGCTCCTCCGACGAGGACGGGGAGCGAGAGCCCGATGACGGTGACGACGGGGATGAGCGCGTTGCGCAGCGCGTGCCGCCAGATGACCCGTACATCGGGCAGGCCCTTGGCCCGCGCCGTGCGGACGTAATCCTGCTGCAGCGCTTCGAGCAGGCTCGAGCGTGTGAACCGCATGAACGACGCCATCTGAATCAAGCCGAGCGTGAGCACGGGCAGGACGGCGTGACGGAGGCGCGCCCCGAGGTCAGCCTCTCGCCCGTACTCGCTGAGGCCGGATGGGGGGAGCAGTCCGAGCACCTCCGAGAAGAGCAGGATGAGCATGATACCGAGCCAGAAGCTGGGAAACGAGATACCGAACAGCGACACGCTCGACGCCAGGGCGTCCCAGATCGTGTTCCGCCGAATGGCGGCGAGGACACCGAGGGGCACCGCGACGAGAAGGGCGAGGAGAAGGGCGCCCCCCGTGAGCGTGAGCGTGGGGCCCAGACGATCGAGGACGAGCGTCGCCACCGGATCGCCCGTCTTGAACGAGCGTCCGAAGTCTCCGCGAGCCGCCGCCAGGACCCAACTCGAATACTGCACGAGAAGCGGGCGATCGAGTCCGAGCCGCGCGCGGACCTGAGCCGCGATCTCCGGCGACAGCTCGCCTCCAACGAGCACCGCCTCCGGGCCGCCAGGCGCCAGCCGCATGATCGCGAACAAGATCAACGAGACACCGAACAGCATGAGGCCTGCGTACGCGAACCGTTTGACGATGTGGCGGGCCAGCATGCCCCTCCCGGAACGGAGTTCGTGTGGTTCGCGTCGCTCGGCTCGCCGGTAACTCCCTAGCCCTTCGTCAGGCGCGCCACGATCTCGTCGAACGCCTTGTCCGCGAGCACCCTGACCTCGTCGCGCGTCAAGGGCTGGATGGGGTGTGGCACCATGATGGTCCGATAGTCATCCGCCCCCAGCGCTCCCGCCTGGGCGCGCGCGGCCCGGGCGAACTCCGTCGAGATCACCGTGGCCGTGGGCATCCCGTGGTCCTCGAAAAACACGCCGTCGTGCACACTGCACGTTGTGCAGGACCCTCAGTCGGCGAGGGCCTCGATGACGGCGTCGCTCTGCTTGAGGATCTCGGCCCGCAGGTCTTCCGGCGCGGGGCGGGCGAAGGTCGGCTTCCGCTTGCGGATGACGGCCTTGGGGTGGAGGCGCTCGTGCAAGAGCTCCTCGACGCGGTCGAGCAGGTGATCACCCTTGGCCTTCGAGATATCGAGGAGCGTGACGACCTTGCCCTCGAGGCTGGGCAGGCGCGCCGCGGTCTTCCGCGGCACCGCGACGGAATCGGTGGGATCGAGGAACTCTTCGGCGGCCATGGAGCGCTCCTCCCTTTCCGGGCGCTGTCTCATCAGAGCTGCGGGACGCGCCCCGCCCAAGTGTAGCGCAAGAGGCGCGGGCTCAGGGACGGAAGATGCGATCGAGGATGGCCGGCTCGACGTATTGCTTGAGCCGAATGCGCCCGAACCGGCGCCGCGCCTCGGCAGAGGAGAGCTCACGCACGTCGGGCGTCTCGCGCCCGCCGAGGCGCCGGAAGACGTAGAGCACCTCGGTGGGCTTGGCCGCCGGCGTCACGGACGCGACCGCGCCGTCATCGGCGAGCACGGTATTGTCGAACGCCACCACGAACGCCAGGGCGCCCGTCTTGTCGCTGACCTCGACGGGCCCTTCGATCCGCTCGTCGAAGCGCTCGGGGTCGCACGGGTGATTCCGCGCAATGCACCAGTCCGGCGAGTAGAGCGCCTGGATTTTCCGCATGTGCTCGAGTCGCAGGGGCGGCGGCGGCCGGGGCGGATAGATGGCCCGGTGCGTGCGCGATCGTGGGTCGTAGATCGAGACCTCGAGCGGATGCACGGCCACGAAGTGGGGCTGGCTGTGCTGGTAGACGATGCGCCCGTCGGCAAAGGCGGCCATGGGCCAGCCGGAGAGCACATCGCGCACGGCCAGGTCCTCGGCGAGCACAAGGGTGCAGCCGGCCGAGGGATTGACGTGGGTCTCGATCAGCAGCATGCCGCCGGCCTTCCGTGCAATCACGGCCGAGCCGAGACAGGCGGAGGGCGCAGGCCGTATGGCCTGCTCGTCTATGGCGGCACGCGTCCAGCGCCCGGTGAGGCGGTCCAGCCGACCCACGAAGAGCGGCGGGACGAGAGCGCCCGTCCCCTGATCCCGGTAGTAGACGATCACGTAGGCCTGCCGATCTCTGAGCACCGAATAGCTCGTGATCGGCACCCGCGCCTCGGGCACCGTCTCGGCCGTCACGCGGGCCCCGCTCGCCCGCAGCGCGTCTCCCAGCGTCTCCCCCGCCGCGGGAGCGACGCAGACGAGGGTGGCGATCGTGGGCCATAGCCGTGCGAGGGGCAGGCCCTTCACGGCATGTGGACAGCCTTGATCACCAGGCGCGACATCTTTGGAAACGTCCAGCCGGGGATGACGGCAGAGAAGCGTCCCGCGGTGCCCCCCGCCACCAGAAACTTGAGGTTTCCGGGCTCACGGAACTTCGGAATCAGCGTGTCGTCGCTCTCCGGATGCGGGAACTTGGCGAGCACGCGCGCGGGCAGCCCCTCTCCGCCGTCCACGCCCGGGATGAGGTCGCGCACGCGCGTTCGCAGGCGCTCCCACAGGAACTGCCGCATCTCGGCCTTGCCCCAGCCCTCGCCCGCGATCATCTTCGCGTGCTCGGGGGAGAGCACGACGAGCGTGTCGCCGTGGTGGGTGGACCGATGGTTGGAGATCACGGCCAGCGAGTGGCTGATGGTGATCAGCACATCCTTGGCCCGGCGGCTCTGATGATCGTAGACACCATGCGGTGCCTCGGCGGCGAAGGCCGCCACCGTGCTCTCGTCGGCGCCGAAGCCGTGCTCGACGGCCAGCGACTCCCACGGGCTCTCTTCCTCGTTCTCCCCCATGCAGTAGGTGTAGCGGCCGGGGTGAGCCATGGTCGACATGCTCATGGTCCGGGCAGAGGCGCCCCCCACGTTGGCGACGATGAGCCGCAAGGCCCGGCCGATGGTCGCGTTGGCGCGCCACCCGGGGCCGAAGGCGCCGCGCCCGCAGTTGATGTCCAGAGCGGCTCGAGCGGGACCGTTGACGATGAAGAGGGGCGAGTGGAAATTCGTGGTGGCAGAGACGCCGTGGAGATCGAAGGCATCCTCACTCATGGCCTCGACCCCGGCGATCACCACCGGCAGGTAATCCGGACGGCACCCGGCCATCACGGCATTGATGGCGATCTTCTCGACGGTGGCCCGTCCGAAATTGGGCGGCACCAGCGCGATGAGCTCGTCGGCCTCGCGGCCCGAGCCCGCGACCATGGCCTCCACCCGCTCGCGGGTAGGCGGCACCACGGGGAGGCCATCGGTGACGCCGCGCTCGAAGAGCGTCTCGAAGGGATCGGGAGCGGGCGTGGTCACGGCGCGGTCAGGGTTTGCACAGGCGGAAGGTCGCATAGTCGCCCTGCGCGGTCGACCGCGTGTCGTCGGAGTCCGTCAGGACCGCGATGCCCGCGGCCTTCGAAATGTCGGGATCGTCGAAGTATTTCTTGTAGTCCTCGAGGACGTTGGCGCGCTCCTCCGTCCACTGGCCCTTCAGGGACGTTCCGCTCCGGATGATCCGTGCCTGGGTCAGCCCCGCGCTCGACGTCAGATGCGTGCCCACGGGCACCACGGCGCTCCAGATGTACTTCAGCGACTTCACGGCGAAGGGGGAGTGCGGGAAGACGGCATAGACCGACACCGCGCTGTCATTGGTCTTGGACTGGCGCTCGTCCGATCCGGCGGGGAACTCGATGGGGCGCCACGACCACGCGAGGATCGGATACGCCCTGGGATCCCACTCGTATTGCTTGGCGGCCTGGATGCCGAGGCCCTTGGCCAGGGCGTGCAGGTATCGTCGGCCGTCCATCTCCTGGATCGAGTAGACGGGCCGCCCGGATTCCTTGCGCGGCTTCCAGTCCGGCGGAAACTCGCCACCCTTCCCCTTGGCGAAGTCGTCGACGATCACGCACTCCTCGGCCGTCGCCGACCCCACGAGCGCGCCGGACAGGACGAGGGCGGCGAGGAGCGCCCGCCTCACCAGGGTCAGCGCCCCCGGCGCCACCAGGAGTGGACGAGATGATCCACGACCTGCACGAGCTGGCTCACCGTCCGGCATTCCTTGACGATGTCGCACGAGGGCGAGTAGAGCGGCATCACGCTGTCGCCGATGCCCCAGCCCCACTGGCCTTCCGGGTTCAGCCAGATCACACCCTTGACGCGCTCGCGGATCTGTCGGATGGCCCAGGCCTGGGGGTCGTTGTAGTTGTTGCGCGCGTCCCCCAGGATCAGCACGGTGGTCTTGCGGTCCAGCGACTCGAGCTCGGTGCGGACGAAGCGGCTGAAGGCGTAGCCGAAGTCGGACCGGCAATGGTAGTCCACCGAGGAGGACTTGAGCGCCCACTCGATGGCGTGGTCGACGGGGTACGTGTTGAAGGCCTGCGTCACCTCGGCGATCTCGGAGACGAACACGTAGGAGCGCACACGCGAGAAGCACTCCTGCAAGCTCCACACGAGCTGGAGCATGAAGCGCGAGGCGTTGCGCACGGAGTCGGAGACGTCGCACAGGGTGATGAGCTTCGGCTTCTCGCGATGCCGGCGCCGGAAGCGCACCTCCATGGGGATGCCGCCGTACTGGAGGCTCTTCCGGATGGTCCGGCGCGAATCGAGCCGCCCCTTCTCCTCCTGCCGCTGGCGCAGGGCGAGGGCGTCCTTGATCTTGCGGGCCAGGCGCGCCACCACCGCCTTCATCTGGGCGATCTCGTCCGGGGAGAGCGCGAAGAGCGGCTTGTCGGTGAGCACCTCGCGGGTGAGACGCTCGCCCGCGCGGTAGGCGCGCCGCTCGAGCTCGCGCTCCACGTGCTGGCGGATCATCCGGCGGAAGGCCTCGAGGCGGAGGTCGAGGTAGTTGCGGATGCGGGCGAGCATGCCCGGATCCATGCCCTTGGCCTCCAGGAGCTGCATGATGCGGGAGAGGTCGCGCTCGATGGCCGCCCAGTCGAACTTGTCGTAGATCTTCCGCGAGAAGTAGCCGATCTGGAGGAAGTACATCAGCCGCTCGAGCCCCGCCCCCTGCCCCTGCCCGCGGATGGCCATCTCCATGTCCGAGCCCTCGCCGCGCAGCATGAGCTCGGTCAGCTCGTCCATGTCCATGTTCTCCTGGGCCATGAGCTGGTCGAGCATCTCCTGGATGCGGGGGTCCTCGGGACCCAGGGCCTTCTTGAGCCCGGCCCCGAGGGCCTCGAGGTCGAGGAAGTAGAGGTCGAAGATCCGGTCGAAGGTCGGCAGGTCGCGCGCTTCCTTGACGAGCGTGCTCGCGAGCGCCGTCTTGAAGGTCTCGCGATGCTCGAGCCCGATCTCCGAGGAGGCAGCCAGCGCGTCGAGCGCCTCGCTGGGCGAGATGCGCAGCTCTGCCCTTCTCAGATCGCCGATGAACTCTAAGATCCGCTGGTCCATAGCTGAGAGCCAACGTCAGGCGAGGCCGGCAGGCCTGGTGGGGGGGTCTGGGGGAGGAGCGGCAGGTGGCGCTTCCCCCCAGAGCTTATTGATCGGCTCATCGGGAGAAGGTGACCCAGGAGGACTTGAAGACGTCCTCGGCGCCATCGCGGCTGATGGGGCAGAGGCGCCCGTCCTCGAGTCGGAGGAGACCGTGGAAGGAGCCCGCGGCAATGAAATGGGTCATCTTGAGCTTCCAGCCGAGGCCGCCCGCGGTCGATTCCTCGTCCCGCTCGACAGCGCGGCCGACGTCGGGCACATCCCCGACCAGGTGGAGCACGCGCACCGGGCCTTCGGCGCACCGAAGCCCCAGCACCACCTTGTAGGCCTGGCCCTGGCGGAACGTCTCCACCGTCATCTCGCCCGGCTGGAGCAAGTGCGCCGCGGCCTCCGGCATGGCGGCCCGGAAGAAGTCGCGCGGGGCGGGGTGCGTGTAGTAGAAGTGCCAGCGCCCGGCGGCGAGCATCCAGATCTTGGTGTACTCCCCGAGGGCGGCCGAGATGCAGCGACCGCCCTCGATGAACACGGGACCAGCCGGGCCCAGCTCGGGCAGACGGATGCGCGGGCTCGGGAACCAGAGCTCGCGGAACTCGGTCAGATGCATGGCCTCAGTCGAGGTCGGCGAGGACCTTGTCGAGGGCGCCCTTCACGCGCTCGAGATCCTTCTCGTGCTTGACGAGCATGGTCAGGGTGGACTCGACCAGCTCCCGATCGAGACTCTCCGCGTTCAGGATGACGAGGGAGCGGGCCCAGTCGAGGCTCTCGGACACGGATGGCGCCTTGCGGAGCTCGAGCCCGCGAATGCGTTGGACGGCCGCCACCACCGTCTGGGCGAGGCGCTCCGAGACCTCGGGAACCTTGAGGCGGATGATCGCCAGCTCCTCGTCGGGCGGCGGGAAGTCGATGAAGAGATGGAGGCACCGCCGCTTGAGCCCGTCCGAGAGCTCCCGCGCGTTGTTCGAGGTCAAGACCACGAGCGGGATGTTGGTCGCCTTGATCGTCCCGAGCTCCGGCACCGACACCTGGAAATCCGAGAGGACCTCCAGCAGGAAGGCCTCGAACTCCGGCTCGGCCTTGTCGATCTCGTCGACGAGCAGGACGACGGGCTCGACGGACTCGATGGCCTGCAGCAGCGGCCGGGGGGCGAGAAAGCGATGGGAGAAGAAGGCGTCGTCCTGACCTGAGATCTTGGCCACGGCTTCGGGCAGCGAGTCTGCGTCGGCGATCAACTGGCCGATGCGCTCGCGCAGGAGCTGCGTGTAGAGGAGCTGCTTGGCGTATTTCCACTCGTACAGCGCCTTGCCCTCGTCCAGCCCCTCGTAGCACTGGAGCCGGATGAGGCGCCGGGACGTGATCTCGGCCAGGGTCTTGGCCAGCTCGGTCTTGCCCACCCCCGCCGGGCCTTCGATGAGCACGGGGCGCCCCATTCGCTCGGCCAGGAAGACGACGGTGGAAATCCGCCGGTTGGCGATGTAGCGGGCGTTCTTGAAGTGCTGCTGGACATCCTCAACGGACTGGAACATGTAGGCTCCTGTATGAGTGAATTGGCCCGCAGTGTAGCACACTTGCAGGTCACCGCTACCCCCGTTCACGGAGTCTTCCCGCGCGCTTCAAGGTAGAATGAAAGCCGTATGAGCGGCCATTCAGCGGAGCTTCGGAGGTACCCGCGGGCCCGAGCGTCGTGGCGCGTCGCCGTGGAGATGCCGGGCGGACGCACGGTCAACCGCGAGACCATCGATGTCGGTCCCCACGGCGTCAAGGTCAAGCTCGACGAGAGCGTGGGGGCGGGCAGCCGGGTCAGGCTGCGCTTTCAGCCGCCCGACCGGAAGCCGCTCGATGTCGAGTCCATCGTGTGGCGCAACGACAGCGACGGGCCCGTCTTCGTCTTCGTCAACATGCCGGACGAGGATTTCGAGCGCCTCAAGTCACTGGTCGACGAGCACCGCGGCTCCTGATGCCCGCGGGTGGCCGGGCCCGCTTCCCGCCCGAGCCTGTCACGGCCGCCATGACAGGATTCCTTGCGCTCTTCGGGCAGGCGGTTAGGCATCGTGACCCTGCGTGTCACTCTGGCGGCGGCGCCTGTCATAAATATGCGGTTGCGCGAGGGCAGAACCGCGGCCGCAAAGATTTCGCGCGCGAGTTGACAATTTTTCCGACTCTCGGGCGCGGGCGGCCGAGCGGCCTCGAACTTGCGCAAGCGCTCCCTGGATTTCGAGGGACCGGGAATCCTATCGGCTTCCCTCAGCGGGGACGCCGTTCTTGCCACCCACATACGCACACATATAATCGGGGTGACACTGTCCGACACATTCCGTTGACATACGAACGGCCATCGGGATGGCTCCTTCAAATCATCACGCCATCCTTGCGGTCCACTACTATCGGAATGGCACTGGACTTGCTACCATTTCCGTAGCCATGCGCATCGATCAGCCATCGGGAATGGTCAGACACCTCCAAGTCCTCCGAGCCGTCACGGAGGCCGTGAGTCGATCGCTCGATCTCCACGAGGTTCTTCAGAAAGCGCTCGCCGCTCTCACGCACGTCACCGGTCACGAGATCGCGAGCCTGCATCTGATCTCTCCGGACGGTCAGAACCTCTTGCTGCGCGGGGAGCGGGGCCTCTCCGACGAGCTCCGCCGCGTCAACCTCGAGCTGCCCATGGGCGACGGACTGATCGGCCGTGTCGCGCTGTCCGGGCGCGGGCGCCGGGTGGACGACGCGAGCCGCGAGACCGATCTCCTGCCCGCGGCGCGGACGGCCGTGAGCACGGACGGCATCCGCGGCTTCGTCTGCGTTCCCATCCGGGCGCGCCACCGCATCCTGGGCACACTCTCGCTCGGCCGCCAGACCGAGGACCGGTTCACCGACGAGGAAATGGCCCTGCTCGAGTGCGTGGCCGACCAGATCGGCCTCGCCCTCGACAATGCCCGCCTCTACAGCGAGATTCACCGCCAACTCGACGACCTCCGCCGGGCCCAGAACGAAGTGGTCAAGGCCGAGCGCCTTTCCGCCGTCAATGGCCTGGCCGCCGGCGTGGCCCACGAGATCAACAACCCGCTGACCATCATCATGGCGCAGCTGCACCTCCTCGCCCAGTCGCCCATCGGGCTCGAGGTCGAGGAGGCCCTGGGGGTCATCGACACCGCGGCCAAGCGGGCCGCCTCCATCGTCCGTGACCTCATCCTCTTCGCCGAGCATCGCCCGCCCCGGCGCCAGCGCTGCCAGATCGCCGAGCAGGTCAAGCAGGTGCTCGCCTTCGAGCAGGCCCGGCTGGAGGCCGACGGCATCCGGGTGCGCACCGACATCGAGCCGGCGCCCGAAATCTGGGCGGACGCCAATCACGTGCAGGAGGTTCTGCTGCACGTGGTGCAGAACGCCCAGCACGCGATGAAGGCCGCGCATGGCCGCGGGGTGCTGACGATCCGCGTGCGGCCCACCGTGGCGGGGCTCCGCATCACCGTCGCCGACGACGGGCCGGGCATCCCCCCCGAGCACCTGCCCCGTATCTTCAATCCCTTCTTCACCACCAAGCAGCCTGGCGAAGGGCGTGGCCTCGGGCTGTCCGTGTCCCACAGCATCGTGGGAGAGCACGGGGGTCGACTCTGGGCGGAAAACCTTCCGGGGGGAGGGGCGATCTTCACCATCGACCTGCCCATCGGCGAGCCCGAGCCCGCTCCCGAGGCCATCGACTCCCGCACGCGTCTGTAGTCCCCCGCTCCACGACCTGCGCGCCGCGTACGCCCCTCGACAAGGCCGTGATTCCGGGAGTAGTCTGTCCCCCTGATTTGAAATCTCTCACTCCCCGGAGGCTCCGATGAGTTCCGTCAAAGACGCCATTGCGCAGGCCGTGGACCGCCTCGCCGACGAGCTGGAGGCCCTTTCCAAGCAGATCCACGCGAATCCCGAGCTGGGATACCAGGAAGTCAAGGCCTGCGCGTGGCTCTCGGAGTTCCTGGGCAAGCAGGGCTTCAAGGTCGAGCAGGGCGTGGGCGGGGTCGACACCGCCTTCCGCGCCACCATCGAGACGGGCGAGGGGCCGACGGTAGCCATCCTGTGCGAGTACGACGCGCTCCCGGGCATCGGCCATGCCTGCGGCCACAATGTCATCGCCACCTCGGGGGCGGGCGCGGGCGCCGCCCTCGCCGCCATCAGGAATCAGCTCCCCAAGGGGCGCGTCCACGTGATCGGCACGCCCGCCGAAGAGGGCGGCGGCGGGAAGATCAAGCTCATCAAGGCGGGGCTCTTCAAGGACGTGGACGCGGCCATGATGATCCACGGCTTCGACCGCACGCTTCTGCACCAGGACCTCCTCGGCATCGCCCGCGCCACCTTCGAGTTCACGGGCAAGGCCTCCCACGCCTCGGCCGATCCGTGGGAGGGCGTCAACGCCCTGGACGCCTGCGTGCAGACCTACAATGCCGTGGCCATGCTCCGCCAGCAGGTACGCCCCGATTGCCGCATCCACGGCATCATCACGAGCGGCGGCGCGGCCGCGAACATCATCCCCGAATCGGCGTCGGCCATCTTCTACGTGCGCGCGCCGGCCATCGACACCATGTGGGATCTCTATCGCCGCGTGGTCGCCTGCGCCGAGGGCGCCGCCAAGGCAGCGGGATGCGGCCTCACGGTCACCCCGCACGAGAGCATCTACGAGCCGATGAAGTCGAACCGCGTGTTGCTGGATCTCTTCGCGGCCAACATGATCTCCACCGGTCTCAAGGAAGGCGCGCCCATCCCCGACCGCAAGGGCTCGTCGGACGTGGGCAACGTCAGTCAGGTCCTGCCGACCATCCAGCCCATGATCGGGATCGCTCCCGAGGGCATGGCCATCCACACGCGCGACTTCGCCGAGGCCGCCGTGAAGCCGCTCGCGCGGCAAGGCATGGTCGCGGCCGCCAAGACCATGGCCATGACGACCTATGACCTGCTGGCCGACCCCGGACGCGTGAAGGCCGCCAGGGAGGAGTTCGCCCATGGCCGCTGACCCGCTCGACGAGGCCAAGACCAAGGTCGCGGACGCCGTCGATCGCCTGGCCGACGAGCTGGAAAAGCTCTCGCTTCAGATCCACGCCAATCCCGAGCTGTGCTTCAAGGAGGAAAAGGCCTCGGCGTGGCTCACGGGCTTCCTCGAGAAGCAGGGGGCGCGGATCGAGCGGGGTGTGGGCGGCCTGCCCACGGCCTTCCGGGCGACCGTCGAGGGCACGGGCCCCGGGCCCACGGTGGCCATCATGGCGGAGTACGATGCCCTGCCGAACATCGGGCATGCCTGTGGCCACAACGTCATCGCCACCGCCGGCACGGGCGCGGGCGCGGCCATCGCGGCGGCGCTGGGCAAGGTTCCCTTCGCGGGTCGCGTGCAGGTGATCGGCACGCCCGCGGAGGAAGGGGGCGCGGGCAAGGTCAAGCTCATGGAGGCGGGCGTCTTCAAGGGCGTGGACGCGGCCATGATGATCCACGGCCGTTGCGGGACACAAGTCTGGCGGCCGAGCCTCGGCATCGTCAAGGTCAAGTGCGACTTCTTCGGAAAAGCCTCGCACGCCTCGTCCTGGCCGTGGCGCGGGGTCAATGCCCTCAACGCCATGATCCAGCTCTTCGTCTCGCTCGACCAGATGCGCCAGCAGATCAAGCCCGACGCGCGCGTGCACGGCATCATCACCAAGGGCGGCGACCAGGCCAACATCATCCCGGAGCACACGGCCTCGGAGTTCTACCTGCGGGCGCCCTCGAAGGACTACTGCCAGGAGCTGCTGCGGCGCTTCGAAGGCTGTGCCCAGGGCGCGGCCACGGCCACGGGCTGCACGGTGAAGGTGACCGCGGACCCGATCATCCATGATCCGCTCAAGCCCAACTTCGCCATGGCCACCCTCTTCGGCCAGAACCTCGAGCGGATCGATTTTCCCGTCGATCCCGACGACGGCGAGGCGGGGTTTGGCTCGACGGATTGTGGAAACGTCAGCCAGGCCCTCCCGACGATCCACCCGTACATCCGCATCTCGCCGGATGGCATCCCGGGACACTCCCGCGAGTTCGCCGAATGGGCCAAGTCACCGCTGGCGCGCACGGGCATGGTCGCCGGCGCCAAGGCCCTCGCCCTGACGGCACTCGATCTGCTCGCCCGGCCCGACGAGCTCAAGCGGGCGAAGGAGGAATTCGAGCGCGGCGTGGGCGGCTAGGAGCCGCGGATGCCCTTGAGGACCTTCTTGGCCTGATTCAAGTGGTCGAGGACGTGGAGGCGGAAGACGATGGCGTACGCCTTCCAGTCCAGCTCCTCGATCCAGTGCAGCGGCTGCTCGCGGCCATCGGGCTCCATGACATTGATGACCATGACCACGGGCGCTCGGGCATCGGTGGGCCGGTCGGGCGCCGCCGCGAGAGCCTCCACCGCTTCCGCCTGAATTCGCTTCAGGTCGTTGAGCAGGTCGGGCCACGGCCGGCTCATGGGATCGCGCGACTGCAGCGAGGCCGGAATCGGTCCGTCGGATGGGCGCCGCCCGACGAGGAGCTCGCGCAGCTCCGCGATGCTGGGCCGGTGCGTCTCGACGACATGATCCGCCACCTCCTGGATCGTCCACTCGTCTGGCAGACCGCCCGTCCTCGCTTCCTTCTCGCTCACGCCGTCGAGGAGATTCTCGAAGGCCGCGAAGGCGGCCGCGACGCGCTCCTGGATCTGGGCGGCGCTTCGCCGGCTGCCCTGCTGCTCCAGGTACTCCTTGGCCTTGACCTGCTCGGGACGAAGGGTCACGGTTGGACCCGCCGCCGCTCCGAGGCGCGCTCGGCGTCGAGACGCCCGTGCTCGGCGTCGGAGAGATCGGCAAAGCGCATGGCGGCGGCGACGGCATGGTGGCCCGCCTGCTCGTCGATCAGGCGGTACATGGCCTGACAGATGCGTCGATAGGCGGGATGGCCCTGCGGTGCCGTCCTGAGCTCGATCATGTGCATGGCCTCGCGGGCATTGAGCTCCATGTAGAAGCGCACGCGATAGGCCATGGCGACGGCATAGGGCGCCACCGCAGCCTGCCCCATGCCCTCCAGCCCCTCGTAGAGCCTGGCCGAGGCGTCCATGACCCGGGTCCAGTCGGCAAGGGCGCCCGCCTCCTCGATCTCCGGGCCCACCACCCAGCCGTGGCGCACGGAGAGCGGCTGCCACTCGAGGGTGAGCAGCCGGTGCCGCTGCAGGTCACGGAAGGCACCGTAGTCCCCGAGCACGTCGAAGCGGTAGGCCGTCCGCTCGAAGGCGCGCCCGGGCTTGTGGCGGCGATTCTCGCGCGCGCCGACATAGGACTCGAGGACTCGCCGCCGCTCCTCGGGGCCGAGCTTGCGCGCGAGGAGAAGGAGCTGGTCGTCGGGGAGCGACGCGGAGGCGTACAGCGCGGCCGCCACGATCTTGACCTCTCCGTCCGGGTCGAAGTCCGTCAGGGTCACCTCGCCGCGCGGTTCCGTCTCCACGCCGGCCAGGAGGCGCGCGGCCACCGCCGCCGTCCCCGCGCGCGTCTCGGCCAGGTAACGGCTCCAGAGGGTGCCGCGATCCGGCCGATCCACGCGAGTGAGAAAGGCGGGAATGACCTTGCGCAGCTCGGTGAGCAGGAGGGCAGCGTGCTCGCGGACCTCCTGGAGCGGGTGCGCGCGCATCCTCAAGAGGAGCGCCTCGTACCCTTGGCCGGTGCCGAAGATGCCGACATTGGAGCGCGTGGCGGCGGGCAGGAGCCCGCGCAGGCTGTCGAGGGCCTTGGCGCGAATGGTCGAGCGCCAGACGACGTCGTTATCGCCCGCGGGCCTGGACAGCCGGGCCTCCCAGAACGCGCGCATGGGATCGATCCAGCGCGCGTAGGTCTCGAAGGCCTGGTCGAGGGTCTCCACGTAGCGCGCGCGGAGGGGATGCCCGTCGAGCTCCGCGGGGACGTGATACTTCCAGTGACCGCCCGGGCGGTCCGTGTACGGGACGTAGCGCGTGGACTGCTCGAGATAGGCCATGAGCCGTCCCCACTCGAGCACCTTGGTCAGGATGTTGGAGGCGCCCTCGCAGGCGATGTGCACGCCGCCCAGCTGGGCCACCGAGTCGTCGCCGTACTCCGAGAGCATGCGCTCGTAGAGCTGTTCGGCGCGCGCGGTCCCCACGGGACGGGCGCCGCCGCCCGCCTCGAGACCCTCGCCCATGAACTCGTCGAGGAAAAGGCGGCGGAGCGACTTGGCGGAGCGGGAGTAGCGGGCGAAGAGGGCGCCCTTGACCACTTCGGGCAGGTTGACGAGGGCGAAGACGGGCCCGTCCAGATTGGTGAAATAGGGCTCGAGGGCCGCCCGTTCCGCGGCGGAGAATGTCTCCACGGGATTATCCTAGCATGCGCAGACCCTCGAACAGGGCCGAGCCGGCGGGAACCTGCTGCCGAGGGCGCCACTATTTTTCTCACTGGAGGTCGGTCATCCCGGTTCGCGGGTGGGCCTCTTCGCGCAAGCGCTCATCGGGGCAGATGGGCCTTTTTCAGCCGCCTGCGTTGACCGCTTTCGATGGCGCGTGTGATAATCCCGCCATGCGCCCGCCACGCATGGTGACGCTCCTTGCCGTCGTCCCCCTGGCGGTCGGGTGCTTCGCGGTATCGTTCGGCCGCGAGTTCCCTTCTCCCGAAACGCGCACGATCACCATCGGCCGGACGGACAAGGTGACGCTCCAGCGCGTGTTCGGCGAGCCCTATCAGGTGGGCCTCGACAGCGGCGACCCGACGTGGCGCTGGTTCTTCGGCCGGCGCGCCTCCGGCACCGAGGTGACCAAGGACCTCTCCGTTCGCTTCGGCGCCGACGGCACCGTCAAGTCCTACTCGTTCACCTCGAACTTTCCCGAGGACATGAAGCGCCTCCGGTAAGAAGGAGCCCCCATGCCCAACATCACCGTGCAGTGGTACGCCGGCCGCACCGACGAGCAGAAGCGCGAGATCACCGCGGCCATCACCGAGGCCATGGTCAAGATCGGCAAGACCACCGCCGATCAGGTGCACATCGTCTTCCAGGACATCGAGAAGTCGAACTGGGGGGTGAATGGAAAGCTAGCGAGCGACAAGTAGCTCGATGGGCAAGCTGAAGGTCGGGTTCATCCCCATCGAGGGCGGCCACTTCTACAAGGACGCCCTCGAAGAGGTCGTGCGCGCCGAGGACCTCGGCTTCGACTCCGTGTGGATGGAGGAGCACCACTCCGTCGTCAACCACTACTGGCCCTCGCCGCTGCCCGTGCTCGCGGGCTTTGCCACCCGCACCTCGCGCGTGCTCCTGGGCACCGACATCCTCGTGGCGCCGTTCTACCACCCCGTGCGGCTCGCCGAAGACGCGGCCATGATCGACGTCATGTCCGCGGGCCGGTTCGTGCTGGGCGCGGCCATCGGCTACAAGCCGGACGAGTTCGCCCTCTACGGCGCCGAGCTCGAGAAGCGCGGGGCCCGCTTCGAGGAGCAGCTGGCCATCATCAAGGGGCTGTGGACCCAGGAGTCCCTCGCCTTCAAGGGCCGGTACTACCAGGTGGAGGGCGCGCTCGAGCCCAAGCCCGTGGCCAAGCCTCACCCGCCGATCTGGATCGGCGGCTGGGGCGATCTCACGCTCAAGCGCGCGGCCACCCTCGCCGACAACTGGATCCCCGGGCCGACGGCGGACCTGCCGCGGCTTCTCAAGGGCAAGAAGCAATTCCTCGCGGAGCGGGCAGCGGCCGGGCGCACCGCGCCCATCACCGACTGGCCGCTCACGCGCGACGTCATCATCGCGGAGACCGACAAGGAAGCGCGCGCGCTGGCCGAGAAGCACATCATGGTCTCCTACCGCAGGGAGTACGCGGGCGGGTGGAAGCACCCCTTCATCGACGCGTCGATCGCCACGGACCTCGACAGCCTCATGAAGCAGCGGTTCCTCATCGGCGGGCCGGACCAGGTGCGGAAGGCCCTCGAGCCGTTCGTGAGCGAGTACGGCCTCACGCACCTCATCTGCCGCCTCTTCTTCCCCGGCATGGCGCACCGCCACATCATGCGCGAGCTCGAGCTCATCACCAAAGAGGTCATCCCAGCATTCCTGTAAGGCTCTCGCTCAAGTCCGCCTCGTTCCACATCCGGAACCTCGAGACGAGGCTGCCCTTCCGGTACGGCCTCGTCACGCTCACGCGCTTTCCCCTGCTCCACGTGGGCGTGGAGGTCGAGGCAGCCGACGGCCGGCAGGCCAAGGGCTACGCCGCCGACAATCTCCTGCCGAAGTGGTTCGACAAGGATCCCGCCCGGAGCTTCCGCGAGAACGTGCGGGACCAGCTCGTGGCCATCCGCATCGCCCATCAGGCCTTCGGGGAGGCGGCCAAGGTCCCCCGGTCCATCTTCCAGATCTGGCTGGATGCCTTTGCCGAATGCCGGCGCAAGGGTCCCGGACGGAACCTCAACGCCCTCACCATCGCCTTCGGCTCGTCCTTCTTCGAGCGCGCTCTCGCCGACGCCGCGGCCCGGCTCGCGGGGGCGGACGCCGTCGCCCTCCTCCGCCACGACCTCCTGGAGATCCGGCCCGGGGCCATCCATCGCGAGCTCGAGCAGGAAGACCTCGTGCGCTGGACCCGCGAGACGGCGCCCACCACCCTGGCCGTGCGCCACACCGTCGGCCTCCTCGATCCCATCTCGGCCGCCGACGTGCCCGCCGACGGCTGGATCGGCGACGGGCTGCCCCAGACGCTCGAAGAGTGCATCACCACCTACGGGCTCCGGTACTTCAAGATCAAGGTGGGCGGCCGCCACGAGGAGGACGTGGCGCGCCTGATCTCGATCGCGGCCACCCTCGACCGGCTGATCTCGGAGCCTTACGTGGTCACCCTGGACGGCAACGAGCAGTACAAGACGCTCGCCGACTTCCGCCGGCTGATCGAGACTCTGGGGAAGACCTCCGGGCTGTCGCGCCTCCGCAAGGCCATCGCCTTCGCCGAGCAGCCCCTGGAGCGCTCCGTCGCCCTCGACCCTGCCGCCCTCGAGGGCCTTCCCAAGCTCGGCGTGCCCCTCATCATCGACGAGAGCGACGCCGAGGTGGAATCGTTCAAGCTGGCCGTGTCGCTCGGCTACCGCGGCGTCAGCAGCAAGAACTGCAAGGGCATCTTCAAGTCGTTCCTGAACCGCACGCTGATCGAGCGGTTGAACCGGCGACGCAAGCCCGAGGCCGCCCTCTTCATGAGCGCGGAGGACCTGACCAACCTGGCCATGGTGCCGCTCCAGCAGGATCTGGCGACCGTGCGCGCCCTCGGCATCACGCATGTCGAGCGCAATGGCCATCACTACGTCAGGGGCCTCGCCCACTGCTCGCGGCGCGAGCGGTACCAGGCCACGCGTCTCCATCGCGATCTCTACCGGGGCGGCGAGGCCGAGGCGCGCCTGCGCGTCGAGGGTGGCGTGCTCCACGTCAGCTCGCTCGGCACCCCCGGCTATGGAGGGGCCTTCGAGCCCGATCTGCCCTCCATGGTGCCGCTCGAGAAGTGGAGCTTCGACTCGCTGGAGGCAGAGTCCTGATCGCCTACCGCCTCAATCGCTCCTTCGCCTGGAACGCAGCCCATCCCCCCCGGCTGCCGCCGAGACCGCGCCAGGTGCCTCCCGCCACCGTCAACCTCTTCGATCGGACGCTCGAGGGCCCCGTGGGAATCGCCGCCGGCCCGTTGCCGAATGCGAAGTGGATTGCCGCCTATGCCCGACTCGGCTACGGCCTTCTGACCTACTCGACGGTGCGGAGCCGGGAGCACCCGGCCTCCCGGGCGCCCAATCTCGCCTTCTGTCGTCTCGGCGATCCGACGACGATCGAGCCCACCCCGCGGCGCCTCGATCCCGCCGCCGTCACCTTGGCCTACTCCTTCGGCCTACCCTCCGCCACGCCGGACGTCTGGCGGGCGGACGTCAAGCGCGCGCGCGCCGCCCTCGGGCCAAAGCAGCTTCTCGTCGTCAGCGTGGTCGGCACGCCCGCGCCGGATGGCGATGGCGAGCAGCTCGCCGCCGACTATGCCGCGTGCGCGCGGTGGGCGGCCGAGGCCGGCGCCGACGTCGTCGAGGTGCACCTCTCCGCCCCCGACACGGCGGCGGAGCGCGCGCAGATGGTCTACGAGGACGTGGCCCTGTCGACCCACATCGTGCAGCGGGTGCGGCGCGCCGTCGGCCTCAAGCCGGTCGTGGCCAAGGTCGGGGCGGCGAGGAGCCCGCGGGCCTTGCACGACCTCGCCACGGCCACGGCTCGCTGGCTCGACGGATTCACACTCATCAATGGTCTGCAGCGACGCCTCGTGAACCCCGACGGCGCGCCCGCCCTCACGGGTCCCGGGCGCGAGCTGGCCGGGGTGTCCGGCGCCGCGGTCTGGGAGCACGGTCGCGTGCAGGTCGCCGAGCTCTGCGCGTGGCGCAAAGCGGGGGCGTGGGACCGAGTGGTCTTCGCGGTGGGCGGCATCACGACCGTCGAGCGCGCGCGCGCGAGCCTCGAATCCGGCGCCAACGCCGCCCTCGTGGCGACGGCGGCGCTCGTGGACCCGCTGCTCGCCGCCCGCTTCCGCGGCGCCCGGGTCGCGGCCGAGGTCGCGCGGCGCCCGCGTCGCTAGCGGATCCTTCGTGGAGGCGAGTCCTCCACCTTGAGCTCGTCCTTCTCCTCGAGGGCGATCCCGACCGCGGCGAGCTCGCTCTTCTTCTTCTCGCTTATGCGCGCGGCGGCGCGTCGGAGAAGCTCTTCTCGGCTTGGTGGTCTGAATGCCGCGTCACTCTCCTGGACCCTGCGCCCGCACCGTCCGAGAAGATCCGTGAGCTCGGCGATTCCATCAGGACCATTGCTCGTCCGGACGGCATCCCAGCTCCTGAGCTTGTCGGCCCCCGCCCCCGTCTTGCGGATCTGTCTCGTCGAGTCCTGGAGGCCGATCAGGCTGCCCGCGAGATCGAGGGCGTCGTCCAGCCAGGCGTCGTAGCCCGCCCGCGCCGTCGGACAATCACGCCGCGAGAACCGCTGCGCCGCGTCCTTGAGATCCCTGAGTCGCTCGGTGGCCTTTTCGACCTTCTGGTCGGCCGGCCACTGCGATGGATCGTCCTGGGCCGCGGTCTCGGCGAGGGGCCACACCGCGGCAGAGCCAAGCGAGAGGAAGATCTGGACGGCGGCCAGCCCGATGGAGAGCCTGGGGAGAGCGCGACGCATCACGAGGCGCCTTTCTCGCGCGGCGGTGCTGGAGCCGTCCGCGTGACAATTGTTCCGGTCATTCGTACCGTACGGGCGCCCCGGGACGGTGTCAAGATTTCGCGGCTCTCGACCTCGCGAGACGATCGCCGGTCCGGCGCCTGTGCTAGGCTCGCCGCATGCGCTGGCTCGTCGTGCTGCCCTTCGAGCGTCCGGAGCACATGGGAGTGGACTTTCGGGACGAGCTCGTGGCCATGGGTCACGAGGTCCGTACCTTCGCCTACCGGCGCAACAACCCCCTCTACAAGAACCGCGGCACCAAGGCCGCCTATCAGCTCTGGATCCTCCGACGGCTCGAACGAATCTGCCTCGAGTGGGAGCCGGCGCTGGTGCTCGTCATCAAGGGCGGGCCCATCACGCCCGGGCTGATCCGTCGGGTCAAGCGGAGCCGGGACGTGCTCTTCCTCAACTTTTTCCCCGACAATCCCCTGTGGATGATGCCCTTCGACGCCATCGAGGCCTATGACGTCTTCTTCACCAAGGAGCGCTACGCGCTCGACTCGCTCGAGCACGTGGGGCTGCGCAACCTCCACTATCTGCCCATGTACTGCGTGCCCGCCATGCATCACCCGGTGACGCTCACGGCGGAAGAGCAGCTCCTCTACTCGAGGCCGATCAGCTTCGTGGGCAGCCGCTATCCCTACCGCGAGCGACTCATCAAGGAGCTTCTCGCCTTCCCCATCAAGCTCTGGGGGGCGGGCTGGGCGCGGACGGAATCCCTGGAGATCCGGGCCCTCGTGGCCGGCGGACCTGTGTGGGGGCGCGCCAAGCTCGCCATCTACTCCGGCTCGACGCTGTCGCTGAACCATCACCATCCCATGAACGACATCGTGGGCGTCAACACGCGCGCCTTCGAGCTGGCGGCGAGCGGCGCCTGCCAGGTCGTGGATCTCAAGGGCGAGCTGCCGGGGCTCTTCGCCCCCGGGGAGGAGGTCGTGGCCTACCGCGATCTCGACGATCTCAAGGATCAGCTCGGCTACTACCTCGCCCATCCCGACGAGGCGCGCGCCATCGGCGGCAACGCCATGAAGCGCGCGCTCCAGGAGCATACCCTCCGCCACCGGATCGAGGAGATCCTCACCGTCGTCGAGGAGCGCTTCGGAAAGAGATGACGTGCGAGCCGAGGCATGGCCGAGCTGCCGTAGGCACGAGCATGTGGCCGTGCGAGGTGAGCGCCGTCGGCGCGAGCCGAGAGCTGAGTAGAATGCGAGTTTCCAAATGAGTCGAGCCGAGGCATGGCCGAGCTGCCGTAGGCACGAGCGTGTGGCCGTGCGAGGTGAGCGCCGTCGGCGTGAGCCGAGAGCTGAGTAGAATGCGAGTTTCCAAATGAGTCGAGTTGTCCGATGAAGCAGATGGATTCCCTCGCGACGAGCCTGCGCTGCATCGAGTGCGGCGGCGCCTCTCCCCTCGGCTATACGCTTCAGTGCCCGACCTGCGGCGGTCTCCTCGAGCTCCTCTACGACGAGCCGCTCCTCCGGAAGCTGGGAACGGGCGCCTTCACCGGCACGGGGCTCTGGCGCTACGCGCCCGTGCTGCCCATCGCGGATCCCGCGCATCGCGTCTCCCTCGGCGAGGGAGCGACGCCGCTCCTCGATTGCCCGCGTCTGGCCCGAGAGCTCGGCGTCCAGCGCCTCGTGGTCAAGTTCGAGGGCGCGAACCCCACGGGCACGGTCAAGGACCGCAGCTCGGCCACGGGCGTGAGCGCCGCCCTCCAGTTCGGCTTCGCCGTCACCTCGGTGGTCAGCTCCGGCAACGCCGGCTCGTCCATCGCCGCCTACTCGGCGCGGGCCGGGCTGCGCTCACTCATCTTCTGCTACGAGCGGGCCTCGGCGCCCAAGATGCTCCACATGGCCGCCACCGCCACGGACCTCGTCATCTACAAGGGCGTGTACGACGACCTCATCACGCTGTGGGACCGGCTCGCGGAGGAAGGGCTCTTCTTCGACTGCGGCGCCTCGCGCAATCCGTACAAGCACGAGGGCAAGAAGACCATCGCCTACGAGATCGCGGAGGGACTGGGCTGGCGCGCGCCCGATCTCGTGGTGGCGCCCGTGGCCGTGGGGGAAACCTTCATCGCCGCCTCTCGTGGGTTCGCCGAGATGGAGCGCCTGGGCCTCATCGCCAGGCGGCCGATCATGGCCGCCGCCCAGGCGGCACGCGCGAACGCCGTGGTGCGGGCCTGGCGGGACAAGGCCGCCATCACGCCGCTCAAGATCGGCTACACGGTGGCCGAGGGACTCGCCGCGGGCGACCCCGGGCGCAAGGGCGACTGGGTCCTGCGCATCCTGCGGGAGACGGGCGGCGTGGCGGGCCAGGCGGAGGACGAGGAGATCCTGGCCGCCCAGTCCCTGCTCGCGCGCACCGAGGGAATATGGGCGGGGCCGACCGGGGTGGCCGCGCTGGCCGTCCTGAAAAATCTCCTTCACGAGAAGGAGGTCGACCCCGCCGCCACCATCTGCGTCATCCTGAGCGAGACCGGTCTCAAGACGGAGGCCGCGCCCCCCAGCCGTCCTGCCATCGCCTTCGACGAAGCTTCACTGAGGAGCCTCGTGCGGGAAAAGGTGCGGGGGAGCTAGTCGAGGGCGCGCGTCATTCCCAGGCGACGCGCGGTGAGCTCGGCCATGCGCGGATCGCGCTCGACCCCTATCCACTCGCGCCCCAGGCCCAGAGCCACGCGACCCACGGTTCCCGCGCCGCAGAACGGATCGAGCACAGGTCCACGGCGACGGCTCTGGAGAATGAGCGCGCGCAGCACCGGCTCGGGCGTGGCATCCCAGATGCTGGCCGGATGGGTCCTCGGCAGGGGCAGCATCCAGCACAGGGTGGCGGCGGTCGGGCGCACGCGACGTCCGGCCCGGGCGAAGCGCAGAAGGTAGTTGATCCGGTTGTCCCACCGCTCGCGCGAGCCCGTCTCGGCCCAGATGCCCTTGGACTGAAGGCGCCAGCCCGTGCGCCTGAGCCAGCCCGCGATGAGGCCATCGAACCCTACCCATTCCCGTCCGTTGTGGCGATCGCCCAAGACAAGCCAGAGGTCTCCATCGGGGACAAGCACGCGCCGCCACTCGCGCCCGAACCCGACCGCGAGCTGTCGCGCATAGTGCTCGGCCGCCGGGCGTCCGCGATTGCTGATCCAGTACGGCGGCGAGGTCAGGATGATGCCGACGCTGGCGGACGGGATCTGCCCCAGATCGCGACTGTCCGCCTGGAAGAGCTGCGCCCGCCCGTCCGGACGGGCCCAGGCCCGCTTCGCCGTGCTCGTCACAGCGTGTAGGGCACGAGCTCGCGCGCGACCTCGATCTCGCCGGAGAAGTGCTGGCGCGCCTCTTCGACGAGCGCCTCGAGCTCGCCGTGATGCCCGGCATCGATGTGGGCGAGGAGGAGTCGGCGCACCCCCGCGCGCGCCGCGACCTCTCCGGCCTGCGCGGCCGTGGAGTGGGCCCCGAAGCGCTGCGCGCGCCGCTCCGAGAAGGTCGCCTCGTGGATGAGGGTGTCCGCGTCGCGGGCGAGCGTCTCGACGGCGACGCAGGGCTCGGTGTCGGAGGAGTAGACCACAGCCACACCGGAGGCCGGCGACTGGAAGCGCACGGCGAGATTCGGCATGTTCCCGTGCGCGTTGGGTGAGGTCGTGACGGTGAGGGCGCCCGCTGCGTCGAGGCGGAAACCCTCCTGCGGCGGCACCGGCTCCCAGAGCAAGGGAAACATCCCGGGCCGCTCCAGGAGCTGGAAAACACCGAGCAGCGAGCGGAGCGCCGCTTCGTGCTCTTCCCGGCACGCGATCCGGAGGGGCGCCTTCCGGCCCGTGAGGAACAGGGTCTGGATCAGCGAGGGCAGGCCGTAGGCATGGTCGGGATGGATGTGGGTCACGATGACACGCCCGAGGGAGACCGGATCGACGCCCGCCCGCATGAGCTTCTGAGCCGGGCTGCCCCCGCAGTCCACGAGCAGGGGCGGGGCGCCGCTCTCCTCGAACACGATGGATGTGGTGTCGCGGTCAGGTCCCGGCACGGCGCCCGACGTGCCGAGGAAGACGAAGCGCACGGGGAGATCAGGCCGACGCGTGGGCTCGGCGGAGTAGGAGCGGAACGCCGACCACGGCCAGCCCGACCCCGACGAGGCTCGCCAGCTGGGCCACGCGTAGCGGCCCCAGCATCAGGGCGTCGGTGCGCAAGGCCTCAGTCAGGAAGCGGCCGACGGAGTACAGGCCGAGATACGTCAGGAAGAGCGCGCCGGGGGCCCGCTCCAGACGCTTCCGGAATACGGCGACGAGCACGATGAAGACGAGAAAATCCCAGACTGATTCGTAGAGAAACGTCGGATGAAAGAATTCCTCCTGCGCGAACTGGAGCGGGCGGTGAGGCGGCGAGATGTAGAGCTTCCAGGGCAGATCCGTCGGCGTGCCGAACGCCTCCTCGTTGAAGAAATTGCCCCAGCGTCCCACGGCCTGCCCCAGAGCAAGGCTCGGCGCCGCGATGTCCATGTAGGTGATGGCGGGCAGCCCCCTCCACAGGGCATACCCGCCGCCCACGAGCAGGCCCCCGAGGACACCGCCGTGTATGGCGAGCCCGCCCTCCCAGACCGCGAGGATCTTGGAGGGAAAGCGGCTGTAATAGTCGAGGTTGAAGGCGACGTAGTAGAGGCGCGCGCCGACGAGGCCGCCGATGAGGGCCAGCTCCGATGCCTTGAGCAGGTTGTCGGGGTCGAGGCCGCGCCGCTGGGCCTCGTGGTGGGCGAGCCAGAGCCCGAGCGCCATCGCGCCCGCCATGAGAATGCCGTACCAGCGGAAGGTCAGGGGGCCGAGCTGGAAGGCAATGGCCCCCGGAGAGTGGAACATACGGCCCTGGTTATACGGCCGGGGACCGATGCTGTCAAATAAATCGCGGCTTTGTCGGCAAATTCGTTGACACCCTCGGAAGGGCTCCGGTATCATCAAAGAGCGTCTACGCCTCACTCACAGTCCACAAAAGGAGTCCCGATTGCCAGGTACCGCGGGCCTGTCCACGAGCGTCCTCGACCCGATCCTGTCGGCCGGTCCCCTCGCGCGCTTCGTTCTCGGAGTCCTGCTCTTCTTCTCGGTCATCTGCTGGGCGCTCATCGTCGAGAAATTCTGGGAGTTCCGGGCCATCAAGCGCGAGTCGCGGGCCTTCACAAAGGCCTTTCGCGAGAGCCGTCGCTTCTCCCTGCTCTACACCGCGGCCAAGCGGTTTCGGTGGAGCCCGGTAGCCTCGCTCTACACGGCGGCCGGCCACGAACTGGCCAGCGTGTACGGTGGCGTGGAGGCGGTCGATGCGGTGCTCGATGAGGGCGAGGGACTACCGCGGGAGACGCTGGATGCCGTCCATCGGGCGATGCGACGGGCGAGCGAGGCGGAAGTGGGACGGATGGAGCGCTATCTGCCTTTCCTCGCCACCACGGCGAGCGCCGCGCCCTTCATCGGTCTCTTCGGCACGGTCGTCGGCATCATGAACGCCTTCCACAACATCGGCCAGCAGGGCTCCGCCAACCTCGCCGTGGTCGCCCCCGGCATCTCCGAGGCCTTGATCGCCACCGCGGCGGGCCTCGGCGCGGCCATTCCGGCGGTCATGGCCTACAACTTCTTCGTCAACCGGAGCAAGCGCTGGGCCACGGAGATGGACGGCTTCACGCTGGAGCTCCTGAACGTCTTGGCCAGGCCCACCCCGCAGAAGGCCGTCACGCGGTAGCGATGGCTTTCAACCTCGACAGCGGCGAGAGCGAGGGCGGACGGCGTCGGGTCGGGACCCTCAGCGAGATCAACATCATCCCGCTGGTGGACGTCGTCCTCGTCCTCCTGCTCATCTTCATGCTCACGGCGCCCCTCATGTATCGGGGCATCGACGTCAACCTGCCCAAGACGGCGGGCAAGCCGACGGTGACCGAGGAACGGATGGAGTTGACCCTGACCCGGGAGCAGCAGCTCTACCTGAACGGGAAGCCCCTGCCCCTGGGCTCCCTCGAGCAGGCGCTGCGCGACGTGTTCAAGAACCGCACGGACAAGACGCTCTACCTCAAGGCCGACCAGGCGCTCCAGTACGGCTTCGTGATCGAGACCATGGACAAGGTCCGCCGCTCCGGCATCGAGAAGCTCGGCATGGTCACCGAGCCCGCGCCGAGGTCGTGAGCGCGGTGAGCGTGGCCCAGGGCTTGCCGATGGGCTCTCCCTTGGGATCCGCGCGCCGGCGGGTGACGCTGACGCCGGCCCTCCACAGACCACGGCTGCCCACCGCCGCCCTCGTGGTGTCGACGATCGCCCACGCCGTCCTCGTCGGATTCCTCGTGGCGCTGTCGTTCTGGGGGCCCTCGTGGCGGGACTCGCGGGTGCAGGTGGTCAACCTCGTCCCCGCCGTGGCCGCCGTCGGCAATCCGGCCGGCCATCCCGCCGCTCAGCTCCCCACGCGCACGCTCCCCAAGCCCGCGTCCCGCTCCGTCGAGCCCGAGCCCGAGCCGCGCGCCCGCGAGGCGCCCAAGGCCGCGGAGCCCGCGCTTCCCACGCGGGCGATGAACCCCCGCGTGGGCGACCGGGAGCTGCCCACGATGCCCGCGGATCGCCGCCCGCGGGCGGTGGGCGAGTCGGCATCGAAGCCTGAGCCCGCGCCGGCGCTCGGCCAGGCCACCGGATCGACGGCCGGGGTCGGCTCGCTCACCGTCGACGTCACCGACTTTCCCCACGCCTGGTACCTGCGGCAGGTTCTGGCCAAGGTGCAGGAGCGCTGGCAGAGCCAGAAGCGCGCGAGCGAACCCGAGCAGAAGCCGCTCGTCTGGGTCGAGATCAATCGGGACGGGAGCATCGCGACTCCCAGGATCGAGCGGAGCTCCGGCAACACGTTCTACGATCAGGCCGCCCTGCGCGCCATCGTCGAGGCGAGCCCCTTCCCGCAGCTTCCCGCGGACTGGACGAAGCCGTCGCTCCGCATCCTCTTCAACTTCGAGCTGAGGCGCGGGTGATGCCGCGACGTCCGACCCGATCACTGTCCGCGCTGGCATGTCTCGGGGCCCTCCTGGCCATCGTGGTGGGCCTGGCGGGACCGCCGGTGGCTCGCTCCCAGCAAAGCGCCGATGTGTGGCTCAATGTGATCGCGAGCGGAGCCAAGAAAGTCAACATCGCCGTGCCCGATTTCGCGCTCGTGGGTGGCGCCGACCCGCAGAACTGGGCCAAGCGCCTGGCCGAAGTCACGGGTGGCGATCTCACCTTCTCGGCGCTGTTCAGCGTGGTGTCTGGACAGCCGGCCTTGCCCACGACGACCGACGGCCTCAAGCCCAGGCTCCAGGAGTTCGCGGCGGCGGGAGCGCACGAGGCGCTCCAGGGCATCCTGAGCGTGCGGAGCGACCGGCTCGAGGGCGAGATGCGGCTCTACGATCTCACCTCGCCCGACTTCCGCCTCATCGGGACGAAGAAGATCCAGGTCCACCCGACCGAGCCGCGCCGGCTCGCCCACAAGATCGCCGACGAGGTCGTGCTCCTCGTCACCGGCGAGGCGGGCGTCGCCGACACCAAGATCGCGTACACGAGCACGCGCTCGGGCGTCAAGGAGCTGTGGGTGATGGACTACGACGGCCAGGGCGCCACCGCCGTCACCGCCAACCGGTCCATCAACATGTCGCCGAACTGGAACCCCGACGCGCGCTCGCTCGCCTTCACGTCGTACATGAACGGTTACCCGTTCCTCTATCGTCTCTTCCCCTTCGAGCGACGCCCCGTGCAGCTTCTCTCGGGACACATGGGCCTCAACACCTCGCCATCGTGGAGCCCGGACGGCCGGCAGCTGGCCATGACCCTCTCCAAGGACGGCAACCCGGAAATCTATGTGCTCAATGCTCAGACGGGCGCCTTTCGCCGGCTGACCACCCACACCGCGATCGACACGGAGCCCACGTGGTCGCCCACGGGACGCGAGATCGCCTTCGTCTCCGATCGGTCGGGCGCGGCACAGATCTACGTGATGGACGACCAGGGCACCAATGTCCGCCGCATCACCTCGAGCGGCTTCAACACCCAGCCGCGCTGGTCGCCCAAGGGCGACACCATCGTCTTCACCTCGCGCCAGGGCAACCACGACCTGTGGGCGGTGAGCCCGGACGGCTCGAATCTCCGGCGGCTGACGGCCGGACCAGGAGAGAACGAGAGCGCGACGTGGTCCCCCAATGGCCGGCACCTCACCTTCCACTCGAACCGTCTCGGAGGCGTCCAGGTCTTCACCATGCTCGCCGACGGCTCGGAGCAGCAGGTCGTCACGGGGGGGCCGGGACAGTCTTCGAGTCCGGCGTGGTCGCCGCGTCTTCCGTGATAGGATTGAACCGATTTTCCAGAGAGAGTTCACCAAAGGCTTGCCAAGGAGGAAGTGACGCTATGGTGCAACGACGCGGTCCCGCGTTTTTGGTGGTGCCACTGCTCCTTCTCACCCTCTTCCTTGCGGGGTGTCCGAAGCGACCCGCCACCACGGGCGCCGTCGCCCCGGCTCCCACCGCGCCCGCGGCAGCTCCGGCCGCGCCCGCGCCCGCCCCCGCGGCGATGCAGCCGGCGACCCCGGCCGCGCCCGCTCCGGCCGCGGCTCCGAGGCCGTCCGAATTTGCGCTGAACGCCAACCTCAAGACCATCTACTTCGACTTCGACAAGTACGATATCCGACCCAATGACGCCAAGGTGCTCGACGCCAATGCGGCGTGGCTCAAGTCCAACGGCGACAACCTGCTCCTGATCGAGGGGCACTGCGACGAGCGCGGCACCAACGAGTACAACCTGGCCCTCGGCGAGAAGCGCGCCAAGGCGGCCATGAACTACCTGGTCGCCCAGGGTATCCAGGCGAGCCGGATCACCATCATCTCCTACGGCAAGGAGCGCCCGACCTGCACGGAGAAGACCGAGGATTGCTGGGGCAAGAACCGGCGCGACATGTTCCTGACGAAGGGCAAGTAAACCCGGACGGGCAGCGCGTGCACCGACGCATCAGGCCAGCGGGGAGCCTCGGGCTCCCCGCTGTTGTTTTCTGGGTCCTCCTCTCCGGCTGCGCGAGCGACGAGTCCGCGCAGCACGACATCGCGCAGCTCCGCCAGGATCTCAATGCCGTCAACCTGGCCGTGCACCGGAGCAAGGGCGAGACGGACACGGTGGTGGGCCAGCTCGATCGGCGGACCCGCGAGCAGTCCGCCGAGAACACCAAGCAGCTCCAGACGCTCTCGTCTCGGCTCGACAGCCTGAGCGCCGAGCTCAACAGCCTCTCGGCTCGCCTCGACGAGCTCGCCCAGCGCCTGGACACTCTCTCGCGGCCGGCAGGCGGCGGTTCCCCGCCCCGCCCGAGCCCGCCTCCCGCCCCCACTCCGTCTCCCTCCGGCGGAGGGCGATCGAGCGGCGGACCGAGCGCGGAGGAGAGCTACAAGGCAGCGTATCTCGACTTCTCCAAGGGCAACTACAGCCTGGCCATCGCGAGCTTCCGCGAATTCGTGCGGCGATTCCCCGACGCCGCGCAGGCCGACGGCGCCCAGTACTGGATCGGCGAGTCCTACGTCGCCTCGGCACATGCCGCAGCGACCCAGGGCCAGGCCGACAAGGCGAAGGAGGCTCTCCAGCAGGCGGTCCAGGAGTATCGCAAGGTCTTCGTCAACTATCCGCGCGGGGCGCAGGTCCCCACGGCACTCTACAAGGAGGCGCTCGCCCTCGAGGAGCTGAAGCAGGTCAAGCTGGCGCAGGCCAGGCTGCAGTACCTGGTGGAAAACTTTCCGCAATCGCAAGAGGCGCCCCTGGCCCGCGAGCGCCTGAAGAGCCTAGGCGAGTAGCCGCCTCACGGGGCATCACCCTCGGGGTCATAGCCCTGGTTCGAGCCGAAGACCCAGATGACCGTGACGCCTTCCTTCCGGTTCGAATAGACCATCACGCTGCGATCCGCGTCCTCGGTGGTGACATCCTGCACCGTGACCGAGGAAGCAAAGGCGGCATCGTCGGCGGGCCACAGGGAGAACCCCACGATCAACACGGCGAGCAAGGCGCTACCGAAGGCCAGGCGTGGATGGCCCCAGACCGGCTTCCAGTAGGGCAGCCACCACGGCTCACGCAGGACCTTGGGATCTTCTCGCAGGATGCGGGCATGGACGGCGTTCCAGAAGCCATCCCAGGGGGGCCCGGACGTGGCCGTCGCGGCCTGGCGGATCAGGGCCTTGAGGTTCACCGCCCTGTTCCGGGTGGCCTGGCACTCGGCGCAGCGACCCAGGTGAGCCGCCACGATGCGGGCCGCCTGCCCCTCGAGAGCCTCGTCAACGCCACGCTCGACTCGAGGCCGGACCCACAGACACAGCAAGCTTCGCATGATCAGAAGTATACCTCTCCCGTTTGGACGGCAGCCAGCCTTGCATATTCCCCTGCCCGGCCATAAGGTCGGGGCGTGGAAACCCCTGTGGTCGTGGAGGTTCCGGGTGGTCCGAGGCTGGAGGCCCACCTGGATCTTCCCGATGCGGCCACGGCCGGCCTCGTCCTGTGCCACCCTCACCCGCTCTATGGGGGCGACATGGACAATCCGGTGATCATCAGGGCGGCTGAGGTCGCCCAGGCGCTGGGCGTGAGCACCCTGCGCTTCAATTTCCGCGGGGTGGGGGACTCGACTGGCACGCACGACGAGGGTCGGGGCGAGCAGGACGACTGCAGCGCCGCGCTCGCCCTGCTGCGAAGCCGCCTACCGCCGGCGAGCGCCCTGGGTCTCCTGGGCTATTCCTTCGGCGCCCGCATCGCGGCGCAGGTGAACGAGGGCCGCGCCGACCTCGACGGTCTTGCCCTGGTGGCTCCTCCCCTCGGCATGTACAGCTTCGATGGCCTGCACGCGGGGCGCCTCCTCCTGCTCGCGGCGGGCAGCCGCGACCCCTACTGCCCTGTCCAGGACCTCGTGAAGCTCGCCGAGCGGGTGGGAACCGAGCCTCGCATCATCGAGGGCGCGGACCACTTCTTCTTCGGCAAGCTCTTTCCGTTGGGTACGGCCGTCGAGGGCTGGCTCCGCGGCTGGACACCCGGTCACGCGAGCTGATCACATCCGGTCGCGAGGCAGGCGGGCCGGGGTGGCCGTACCGGCGGAGAGGATGATGCGGATGCCCTCCTCGACGGTGAGCCCCGTCGTGATGATCTCTTCTCGCGGCAGCACGATGACGTCGCCCAGATAGAGATTGTTGGTGGGCACGAAGACGGTGGCCATCTCGCGCTTGCCGTCGGGGGTCTCCACGAGCACCTCCGAGGTGACGAAGCCGAAGACGAACACGCCCTTGCGCGGGTGCTCGGCGAGCACCACCGACTTGAAAGCCTGACGCTTCTCCGGGGAGAAAGCCTCGAGCAGCTGCTTGATGGACGGATAGATATTGCGGAAGATGGGCACCCGGATGAAGAGACGCTCGACACGGGCCAGGATGCGCCGGCCCACGACATTGGTAGCCAGCGTGCCCATGAACAGGATGAGGAGCACCGCGGTCAGAAAGCCGAGGCCGGGGACGCGCTGGCCGAAAATGCGCTCGTAGCCCGGCGAGAAGAACTTGTCGATGGCGTCCCAGAACACGTAGAGGAGCCAGGCGGTGGCGACGGCGGGAACGGTCACGAAGAAACCAGTGATGAAACGCACCTTGATCCAGTTGCGGAGCGTTCCAGACATGGTCAAGTCATGACACCACAGGGGTTGAAACAAGTCAAACAATCGCCCCGAAAGTCCGCGCTGGTGACGGGAGGTGCCGTCCGCCTCGGCCGCGCCATCGCGCTCGAGCTGGCGCGCGGTGGCTTCGACATCGCCGTCAACTACCATCGCTCCGCCTCGGCGGCCCGCCAGACGGTAGCCGACATCGAGAGGCTGGGTGCGCGCGCCGTGCGCATCCAGGCCGACGTGGCGAAGCCGACCGAGGCGCGGCGCCTCGTCGGAGAGACGGTGCGCCGGCTCGGCCGCCTCGACCTCCTGGTGAACAATGCGGGCATATTCCGCCGGACCCCTTGGAACACGGTCACCCCGGCAGAATTCGACCGCTTCCTCGCCGTGAACCTGAAAGGCGCTTTCTTCTGCGCCCAGGCGGCGGCTCGGGTCATGGGCCGGCGCGGCGGGCGGATCATCAATCTGGCCGACGTCGGCGGCCGCCGGGCCTGGCCCGGCTACATCCCCTACGGCATCTCCAAGGCGGGGGTGATCATGCTCACGCGCGGACTCGCGGCGGCCCTTGCCCCGCGCATCCAGGTCAACGCCGTGGCGCCGGGCGCTGTGCTGCTTCCGGAGGGCTTCCCGAAGGAGACGCAGGCGCGGCTCCAGGCCAAGATCCCGATGGGACGGCTGGGCGACCCCGCGGATGTCGCGGCGGCCATCCGCTTCTTCGCCACCTGCCCCGACTACATCACCGGCCAGATCCTCTACGTCGACGGCGGCGCCACCGCGGTCTAAGCCAGGCTGCGGACACTGCTCGAATCGCAGAGTCTACCGAATGCGGCGGCTTCCGTGCCCTCGCGCCCGAAATGTTCCACCCCTCCGAGTCACCTATCGCGCCATCACCCGCAGGAACTCCGTCATGGAGGGGAAGCGCATCATGGGATTGTGGCGCTTCTCGTCCCCGATGGTGGTGACGGTGCCGCCGTAGTTATGGCCGGGAAAGACGACCG